>MDSZ01105508.1_pt1 | contig 16313 bp, 20 predicted proteins | sample 811201 | NCBI WGS metagenome assembly MDSZ01 (sample SAMN05326647, study PRJNA326480) | marine metagenome | isolation source: seawater | place: Indian Ocean: North | collected 2010
ATTCAATATTTAGAATTCAATTTGAATCTGCACCAACGACTAATCTTAGCTCAGTAGCTTTGGTTAACATATCTCCAAATCCAGTGGGGGTACTTAATAACGTCTCTGCTAATACCTGTACATTAGATTACAATGAACTTACTTATCCTGGTAACTTTAGACTAGCCAATAACGGTATATACTCATTAACTGTAGGTTCTGAATATGAGCGAGTATTTTTAGCAGATGACGAAACTATTACAGACGTTGGTGTCGGCATTACTTCTGTCAAAGCAAGAAATATCAATAACCAAAGAAGAACTAGCTCATTTTCTGAAAAGAATGTAGAAATTACTGCGCTACCGATTAGAAAAGTAAAAAATGCTATAATTACTGAATCTTTATATAGAGAGCAAAATTCAGGTGTTGCTGTAAGAGCCACATTAGCTTTTGATCACATCACAGGACAAGAAGTAACAGATTATGAAATTTCTTACAAGCTTGATAATATTGCAGCAGTTGGGACTGATGATGGAGGATCTGATCTTTTATCCTTTAATACTACTAAAATTTCTGCTGCTGGCGTGGAAAATGACGGGAAGATTAGATTTACAGTAAGTGGCATTAATAGAGGTCCGATTGCAGAATCTAATACACTAACATTTAGAGTAACTCCTTTAAACAAAAACATAAGAGGAACTGCGCTCACAATTTCAAAAGCTATCATAGGTAAAAGTGCAAAACCAGCAAACATTTTTAATTTTACAGGAGGTCAACAAACTGATCAGATAACTCTTTTCTGGGAATATGAAAGAGTAAGTGATGAGTTGGCTGATATTGACTTAAAAGAAGTGGTAATTAGAAGGTTAGCAGGCTCTTTAGAGGCAACTGTTGAGAACTTTATCGCAGCAGTCCCCTATGTTAGTGTAGCGGCAGGAGTGAATAGAAAATCTATTCCAATTGATATTTTTGGAGAATTTACCTATTTAGCAAGAACTCGAGATACAAGTGGTAATTTTAGTGATGATGTAGCTGCAATTACTATTACTACGAGCAGGCCTAGTCGTTCTAAGGTTGTTGCAGCTTTTAATGAGGATTCGCCTGCAGTTAACTTTACAGATATTACGAATAACAATTCATCAGAGAATAACTTTCCGTCATTTGCTGATTCAACTAAAAATGGATTGGATATCGCAGGTGGTTCAGCAGTAGATAGAGCTAACGGCACTTCGGAGGGTTTTAGTGCCGTTGCGGGCGCTGCCACTGACTTGCTAGCAGACGATACTGCAACATATATTACTCAAGTAAGAGACTACGGACAATCAGTGACAGGATCAGTCTTTATTGATATTGAAGGCACTCAATCTATTCAGACGACTTGGAATGACCTACATAATCACCTTTTCCAAAGTGTTACAGAAGCAGCTCCTACCTCGGTGCTTAAAGATTCTAGTTTAGGTGGTATTGGACACATTCTTGGTTTTAATAATACTATGCCAATTGATTTCAGGTATGATTCAAATAATGAAACTATGATGAGTGGCGGTCAGTTTGGCAACGTTTATGCTATTCATCTTCATGGTAACTTTACAAATGATGAGTCAAATGCTAATGTAACTGCTTTGATAGCTGGTGCTATTAATGCTAATGCAATCGCTTTAGGAGAGACATTTTTTGCAAACGGAGAGTCCACTGGTGGTAATGTTCTGGCTAACATTTCTCTTGCAGGAACTTCTTATCAGCTTGCTGACCTAAACCAATATGGAGACCCAGGAGGATTAGGCACATACGTAGGCTCTCTTGGGGCTCTCACAACTCAGACCTTTATCAGAACTTCTTCAGAAACATCTCCTTTCTTCACAGCTAATAGTAATGCAAATACAGCTGCTTTTGTTGGCTCATCTGTAAACGATGGTTTTGTTCCATACGAGGCAGGCTCACGAACTTTCCGACACTTCCAAATAAAATTTGTTGTGAACAATTCTAAACCCGATGAATTTGACTTTACAATCGATAAGTTTAGATATACTATAGAAAAAGAGCAAACCATTTTTGAAGACACCGTGACTTACAATGCAAATCCGACTACGGTTAATTACTCGTCGTTTAATTTTAAAAACAGACCAGTTATTTCACTTCAACCCATTGGTACAGCAACAGCACAAACAGCTGTGGTTACTGCTGGGAGTAGTTCTAGTGTATCCTTTAGATTATTTGATATTGAAAATGACACACTAGCACCTACAGATCAAAGCATTCAAGTTCAGGTTACAGCTACAGGAGTATAAATAAATGTCACTTGTTGATTCAAATACATATGTAGAACCAACGGCTGGTACATCGCTAAATGCGTCTAGAAGTCAGTTTAACAACTCCCTACGTTCCATATTAACCAACTTTAAATCGACAGCGACTCCTGTTGGCACTAATATTGTGCGTGCAGGGGCAAACTCAGGAGAAGAAGATGGGATGCTTTTTAGAAGTGCAAAGACTAATGCGCTCTACATTTCTGATTCTGTACATGTAAAGTCTTCACCTGTTGGAGGTAATTTTACTCGTGTAGGTATTGGTAACCGCGTAGAAAACGGTATTGTACCTCTGGTAGCAAATATTGCTTCTTATGAGATTGGTGAGTTAGTAGCTACTCCTTCTGCTGCTGGTGGTTTGTCTGCTAATGCTCGTTTATATCTTATCACAGACAACTCTTCTGCTGCGAGTTCTATTAAAGATATTGGTATTCCTCCTACGAACGGCTCAGTAACAAACACAATGTTAGCTACTAATTCTATTACAGCTGATAGAATTAAAGCGGCAAACGTTACATTAGACAAAGTAAACTTCAATGCAGGAGGAGCTTCAGGAGATGGTGGAGTAGGCGCTACAGCTTCATTGCAAATATCTGCTGCAGCTGGGTTTGATACTTCTGTTGGGTTAGGCACAATTAATTCGGCTAACATAGCTCTTATTCATGTAGACAGTGGAGTAGGCGTAGAGTCTGGTCTTAAGGTAGTTAATCAATCTTCTAACTATATTCCTGTAACATCGAACTTAGCACTCCAATCTGCTATTCAAGGCGGTCAAACTGCTCCAGTCCCTGTTGTCCCTGCCGGCTCTATTATTGCTTGGAGCGGGTCAAGTGCTCCTAGCGGTTGGCTCATCTGTGATGGGTCAGCTATTTCAAGAACTACTTATGCAGCACTATTTGCAGTCGCTGGGACTGGTTATGGAACAGGTAATGGTTCCTCTACATTTAATATCCCTGACTTACGAGACAGATTACCACTCGGAAAAGGCACTAATAACGGAACTCTAGGTACACAAACAGGCTCTATGAGTGCTTCATCTGTTGTTACTACCGCCTCTGGAAGTGCTTCTTTGAGCTTAACAAAAGACAACGTTGATGATACTTTAAGTTCTGGAACAAAAGATGTAAGCCAAATAGGTTACGTAACAAATGTAACAGGTTCAGGACATACTCATTCAGTAACTATTCCCTCCTCTGTAGTTAACTATATTATTAAAACATAAAGGACATATAATGGACTATTACAAATTTCATATTGATGAGGATGATGCAAAAAATGTTTATTGTATTTACAGAGACCTTTCAAAAGGAAAAGCATCACCACAATTGATAAGATCATTTCCTCTTGATCTAGTCGCAGAAAAAGAACCTAAATTACTTGAGATGGTAGGGGGAGATATAACTGACGTTTACTATGAAGAATTTAATGGTGAAGTTAGAGCTTCTGAGATAAAATGGTTTTTAGGCGAAGTAGAAAAAAACTCTGATGAAGATGTTGAATGGATAAAAAACTTCGTCAGACGAGCTTGCATAGATGAAGAGTACGACGAGTTAGTTGCTCCACCTTCTGTTGATCAGCAAGTTGAAGATTTTATCAAAGAGTTTTTTGACGATGATGATTTTGATGTTGAGGGAGATACCCCTCTAGAACAGAAAGACTTTTTAGCTGAATTTTTTGCAGAGCTTGAGGAAGACTCTAAGTAAGGAAGAATAAATGGCATTAACCCGTATCACTACTGCTTCTATTGGTTCAAATGTAATTTCTGCTGACAAAATGCAAAATGCAGCCATTCAGGCTAGGCATTTTCAATCAGCTGCAATTACTCTTGATCTTTTGGATGCTAACGCTAACGTAGCAGCGGCTGAAACTAGAGTTAATGCAAATTTAGACATAGTGCAAGACAATGTTGCATCAGGGGTGACTAACCTCAATACTGTTCACGCTAACGTCGTAGCAGCAGAGGCTAATGTTGTATTAGTACGTTCAAATGTTGACTCATTAGGTGCTTTTGCAAATACTAACTTAGATACTAAAGCTAACGTATCTGCCACTTTTATTCAACTTAATGCTAATTTAAATACAACTTCAACTAATGTTGCTGCAGTAATATCAAACGCTACTTCTTTTGGAACATATGCAAATACTAACTTAGACACTAAAGCTAACGTTTCTGCTACTTTATTTTTAGCTCGTGCTAACGACTTTGTTACTTTTACACTTTTAAATGCAAATGTTAATACAGTTCAAGATAATGTAGCAAATATCATTGACGGAACCACTCCTTTCAGTGAAGCAGTTACTATGCAGGACGATCTCACAGTCCAAGGAAACTTGACTGTAGCAGGTAATTTTGCAAACTTAGCTGTGGTAGATTCTTATACTGATGACCGAATGATCATGTTAGCAAATGCTTTTACAGGATCTCCCTCACTAGATGTTGGACTATTATTTAACAGAGGCAACCAAGGTAATGCTGCTTTCTTTTATGATGAGAGCGCAAGAACATTCAAACTTAGCGATACAAAAGACCCTTCTTCAAATACTAGTTTATCCCCGGTTTCTGCAGCAAATTTAGACGTAGGAATAATTACTTCAGCATCTTTAGTATCGACAGCAATTACTCAGAATGGCGCTACTTTAGATAATCTAATATCTTCAAACGTTGATGGTGCTATCTCAACAGTAAACGATACGAATTTAACTGCGTCAAGAGCTTTAGCCTCCGATGGTAGTGGTAAGATAGTTGTTAGTGACGTAACATCTACTGAACTAGGATACCTTGATGGTGTAACTTCCGCAATTCAAACTCAGTTTACCGGCGCAGAGACAAGAAGAACTAATAATATTGCAGGAGCAATCTCAACTGTTACAACAAGTGATCTCACAGCATCAAGAGCTGTAATTTCTGGCACTGGTGGTAAAATCGAAGTCAGTGCCGTGACCTCAACAGAGGTCGGTTATCTAGATGGTGTGACTAGTGCTATTCAAACACAAATTAATGATTTAGAAAGCAGAAGAAATGCCAATGTAGGAGTAGCAGCTGCAAATGATTTTGTAACGTTTACTCGAGTAAACGCAAACTTAAATACCACAACTGATAATGTTACTGCTCTAGAAACTCGTGTTAATGCGAATCTTGATGTCGTACAGGATAATGTTGCTGCTAGAAACACCCAATTAAATGCTAATATCGACGTAGTGCAAGACAACGTAGCTGCTCTTTCTGGTGGCGCGATTCTATTAACTCCTTTTAATAATGTAAATACATCAACTGGAACTTCTAATGTATTCTTCCTAGGCAAACCAGTTGGAACTCCTGCTAATGTTCTTTACGTTGCCATTGATGGTGTCGTTCAAACTAAAGATGTACCTGGTGTTTCAAATAATGATTATGTAGTCACAGTAGCAAATAACACGATTGCGTTCACAGACACTAGTATCCCCTCTGGTTTAACTATTACAACTCAAATTGTATTCTAATGAGACAAATAAAACAACTTACTACTGAGCTAACATTTAGATGTAATGCTAAATGTCCAGCTTGCCATCGTTGGAAACCTCTTCGAATTAATCTTAACGATGCAAAATATACCCTTACTCTTGAGAGATTTCAACAACTATTTAATCCTGATCTTTTGAATAACCTTCAATGGTTGATATTAAATGGTAATTTTGGCGACTCTACTATGAATAAACAGTTTCGTGAAATAATTTCATACGTAAAGTCACATGGCACTCGTCTTTTGATTCACACTAACGGTGGTATACATGATCATGATTATTGGACTGATGTAGGTAATATTTTAACTAAGCATGATATTATTAATTTTGATTTAGATGGCTTGCAGGACACTCATCATATTTACAGAATTAATACTGAGTTTGACAAAGTGCTTTCTAATGCTAAATCTGTAATAGACACACAACGTGCAAAAGTTCATTGGAAATATATTGTGTTTGAGCATAATAAGCATCAAGTTGAAGATGCAAGACAACTTGCTAAAGATGTCGGTTTCACGACTTTTTCAACTGTTAAGACATCTCGTGATGTGTTTGCTCCAAAGTCAGGTAAATTTGTTCACTCTAAAAAAACTAAGGTGTATGAGCAAGCTGAACGTAAAATACATTGTGTTTGGGATGATTGGGGGAAATGGTACGTATCTCCTGAAGGTTTGGTATTTAGATGCTGTTGGACAGGTGGTCACTATTACGATAAACAAAATGACCGTTTTTATTATCCACCAGACTTTGAACGTTTATTTAACGGATTTAATGTTCCCATCCAAAAAATAATTTCGTATAATTATTGGAATAAGCTTCAAAAATTTTTAGAGGGATATGATAGATCCTTCAGGTTATGTAAGTCTCAATGTGGAAAAATAGTATCATCTATTGAGAAGACTGAAGAAAATCTAAAAACTGGTAAAACATCTAATATAGATGCTAGTAATCAATGGGGTAATTAATGAAAACCGTAAGCAAAGTTGGAAAGTTTAAATTTTTAAGGTTCCCTAATCGAGGCATCCGCAGAGATGAAAGGTTCAGAAAACTTGCAACTTCTGGAAAATTAGGTTATTCTACATTAGAGAAATTCATTAACAGAGAACGTGCACTTGGGTATCCTATAAAGTATTCCAAGCCAATTGGTTTTAGAAAGAAGTAATTTATGGAGTATAAAGGTATTGATATAGGAGAGTGGGAATATAAGGGCCCCAGAGATTTTGCACTAAAGTTGATTGACCGTTTTGGCACTCCTAAATATGTAGAGAAAAGTCCTGACAGAGAAGAGGCTAATTCCGTAACTTTTAAAAATATTGACGGGTTTGATATTGTAAAGATTGTTGACTCAAACACCAACAAGCTGCATCCGTATCCAGCTAAAATTTATGTTGAAGGAAGTCTCTACTTTACTGTACCGAAACAAATGGTTGGTCTACTCAAAGCAGCATCACCTACTATCATGATTGATGAGTTAAATCAACTTGTTACAGGCAAATGTGCTAGTTTAACGATTGCAGCAGCGACAGTTCAATTCGTGATAGACGCTGTGAATGGCGTATCTCCTCCTACGAAGGAAGAATATGATCGAAGACTGAAAAGAATTATTGATGATAATGTTTTAGACCCTCAAATCAGCTGGTGGGAAGACAACTTGAATGAAATGAAGCAACAACAAAAAGCATTAAAGGAAGAGAAAATGATTGAAAAAGACGGACATACTGACGTAGCCTCGTCTCGTAGAATGTGTATGACAATAATTGAAGACGCACAAGATATAATGAGAGCACTTCCTGAAGATGGAGAAGAATCCTTACCTACGTGGTGGACTAATAAATTGGCGACAACCGCTGCTTACCTAAATAGTGCTAGAGATTATTTAGTGTACTCTGCAAAAACCCCAGAGGTAATAGAGGAGCAAGAAGAAAATGAAAATGAGGATGATATGCTTCCTCCCTCAGTAAGGATGATGAATGCCACTTAAACGCGGTAAATCACAAAAAACAGTTTCTTCAAACATTAAGGAGCTAATGAAAAAACCTTCAAAAGCTCGTGCTAAGGGCGTCCGGACTTTAGCCAAACGTATGGGTATTACTCCAAAAGAGGCACAACGTCGTCAAGCGGTAGCGATAGCACTAAGTGCGGCGGGTAAACCTCTTAGGAAAAAGAAAAAATAAATTTTGACATACAAACAGATATTTGTGACAATGAGTCATAAATAATCTTTTCTAAGGAGAAAAAATAATGGCTATTGTAGATAAGAGAGGAACCGATGGTTTTCCAGCATCGATTGATGACATTCAGTCCTCAGCTCTGACTCAGGGCGGAAACGAAGTGCATCTTTATGCAGGTTCATACTCTGCTAACGCAGGTCTGACCGCAACTAATTATGCGTTTATTGGTATGGGTGATGTTGATGACATCATCATCGATGGTGATATGGTTATTAATGATGCATCATCTGGAACTATCTCATTCAGAAATATCCACTTCAGGGGCTCGACAGCAGCTTCTAATGGTGGTAAAGCTTGTGTTACAAAAAATGGTAACACTGCTGTCAAACTCCACTTTGTGAATTGTAAGTTCTCAAACAATGAGCACGGTATTAATCAACTTGCGAATTTAACCTCCACCGCTGCTACTGGCGATGCAGGTTTGGTAGTTGAGCATTGTGATATGTCTGGTGTTGATCAGGCTATTGTCTCAAACTGTAACACAGAGATTAGTTTCTCTCAGTTGAGTACTAGCTCGAACGTTTATTACACAGTTGGTAACAGCACTCTTAACGGTGACCCAGCTCACACAGTTACAGTTCGTGCCTCCACAGCAGGTGGTTCAAACTCAGGTAACATGACCGAAACAGTTTTAGGACTGATTTCTTAATTTAGATAAAGGAGACAAATCATGGCAATGATTTCGAAAGAAGCAAAACAACCAATGGAAGGCATGTCTTCTGCGGGTTATCCTAGCGATAAACCAATTGGTGATGCAACTGCTAATGTTGGCCCGGGCATGAAAAAAGGCCAAGGCTACATGAATGAAGGAGCACCTAAAGTCGGTGGTAATTACCGCACAGGTGATAACACTCCTGGTGCCCGTGGTGCAATCTCAAAAGGTGTTTCTGTAGCATCTGAGGATGTAACAAAAGGCATGGGTGGCAAAGTCATCAAAGACATGCGATAAGGAGCACTGATGGGTAAAACACTTTCAGGAGCCGAAGCGAGAGAAGGTAAGACCGTAAATATCGGTGATAGCCGTTACGGTCTCCGTGAGGAATATGATCCCGCTGTAAAGCGTGAGACTCAAGAATTCTATCGTTCCGGTCATAACCTTACAATTAAAGAAGTGAAAAATCCTTTGTTACAGACAGTTAGAACGGTAAAAGGTTAATGATCGTACCCGAGGTTTTTCAACGCTCAATGCCAAAGATTAAAAAGAAGAAAAAGAAAGCATTGAAAAAGCACGAAAAAATTTCACTTAAAAAACTATACGGTCGAAAGTCTAAGTAAAGATTCCGTTTAGATATGAACTTTTATAAGGGGCGCAGGAGTATATCTGCGCCCTACTTGTTTTTACTATCTGCTCATATATTTTATTTTGAACAACATCTACAGAGATAAAAATCATATCTTCATCACTTAAAAAAGAATAATCAAAATCTTCACCCGCACAACAATGGATAGTAATAGAATCTTTTGCAGGAGTCTCAGCTGTAACAATTCTAGCTAGTGCTGCACGCTTTTCGGAAATCTCAACACCATGATATTTTATTTTGGGGTATCTCCGATGCATGTCAAAAAGAGAATAGGGATACAAACCACATCCGACCAAAACTATATTATTACTTTCACTCAATTTATTCTTAATTTTATTATCAAGAACAGTTTTGTATATCCAAGATTGCTCAAAAGGTACTTTATATAGTTTATCTAATTTTTCTTTTCTTTTCGCGTCAACCACTAATGAAAATTCACCGTTTGCTATCGAGTGTTTCCAATTTTTGATTGTTTTTCTAAGAAGTTTTTTTGTATATTCTGAGGATTTCATCTGATGATCTTTTCGCCCCTTCTAGATTAAATAAAAAAGGTTTAGGCTTATTATTTAAAACATACTCTAGAGTTTTTGGTAGTTTATTAAATTCTTTATTGTTTAAAACTTTAAAGAACCCATAGGGCTCAAATGCGTACGCTCTTACAAACTGCTCAACTTTATGTCCATCTTGCCTTGGAACAATAATAGAAGGCACTCCTGATGTTAATATTTCCATTGTTGAGTTATAACCACCATAAGTTATAAAAGCTGCACAGTCTTGAATTTTTTCTCCCAATTTTGGAATATACTCGACAAAAATCATATTATCTTTTATAGACTTTCCTGTTTTTAAATATCTATTAGCAACTGGCATCACAAAACGATAATCTTTAAATTTAGATGCTATTTTTGTAATTTCTTTAAATAATAACATTCCTTCTTGTTTGTTTAATCCTGTACTAACATAGATGATATTATTTTTTCTTTCATGAGGTTTTGCTGAGTTATCGCAAACATAGCCTGTGTAGATTATTTGTTTGTCGATCTGTTTTATAATTTGTTTAGAGTGGGAGTATTTTGTTCTGTCACTATAAAGAGGTAATATTTTAGGATCACCGTGAACTAAAATTTTTTCTACATAATGTTTACAAATTAGGTTTTGAGTTAGATTTACCCAGTCTTTGAGCTGATCGTCATGCGGATCATCCCAAGGAAAATCTCTAATTGAAACTATTATTTTTATGCCTCTTTCCTTACACACGTCAAAACACTTAAATAATTCATCAGCATACTGATGTCTACAGAAAGGGAATCCTTCACTCACTAAAACTTTAACATTGTATTTTTCTATAGTTTCAATAAATCTTTTTACTCTGTAGTTTTTCATATTTTCATTCATGACAAAACCAGAGATAGACTTACCCTCTGGAATTTCAGAATCTTCTAAGAATGAAACTTGAGGAACCGAAAACTCAAGTGGAGGCTTAAAAAGCTGATTTATAATCAAAACATCAGCTTTTTTACCTAACTCTTCAGCTATAAGTTTTATTCTATTACTGTGCCCAAGACCGTACAGATATTGAGTTAAAAACGCAATCATTGACCTGAAGGATTAAACCATTTATTCGCAAATGGAAAAATTTTTCCTATTTCTTTACCACAGGCTTTCGCTATTTCAATATGTTCCTTTTGCGTTCCGTGCGCAGAACGTAAATCGACATAATGCATCCATGATCGTAATGTGCCATTCATATACAATCTAGATTGCATCATTCCTTCGGGCAGCACTGCTCGTGCTTGTTCTTTTGCAATCCCCATTTCTAAGGCCCAATTATATGCTTTTACAGCTTGTAGTTTAACTAAATCCTGTTGACTTAACCATTTTTGTTGTAGAGAGTTATCATCTACTTCAATTGAATTTTGTCTATTTTTAGTGTCTTGAAGTCTAGCTTCTCTGTTTTTCCATCCTAAAGAATCATTTGGGTTTGCGTATCTTTGTGAAAATTCTTGAAACGAGAATGATCGGTGACGTAAAATTTGTCGAGCAATATCGCGAGTAGTTTCGATCTCCATACAAACAGAAACCATTTCAAAGGGCGACCAATGATTTTCTCTAATTAAATATTTTAAAAGTTTTTCAGAAGTTTCTGTGCTCATTTGATTGTCTGGATTAGATACTCTGGCACAGTAAGCAACTAGATCTTCTGCATTATCAATTCCAATTGCATCAAATGGTTGTGAATATGAGATTAGTCTAACTTTCATTATCTTTCAATAACCTTTCTATTTCTTCACGTTCATAATTTTTTGAACTCTTAATTCTTTTACCTGCTCTATCCTTTATTATATTTTTTATTCTTCTTATAAAAGATTTTCCAGAATTCATTTTCCAAGGAGATTGTTCTATCGATTCAACGTATTTTATTACCATTCGTGGTGGTTGTTTTACAGTAAATTGCGCTATTTTTTGAGCTGGTTGTATGGTCATAGCTTCTGTATTTTTATTTTCAAGAAAAATCCAAATTTCATCTCTAAACGTATAAGGAAAGTATGTTACTCCTTCAGGCATCACTACTTTGTGATGATAAATCAAACCACTTAAGGAACACACTTCTATAACAAAATTAGGATTTAAAAGTTGAGCATAAATACCTGTTGGAATAGGTATAATCTCTCCTGGCTCTATTATTAAGTCTTCTTCGATACATGCACGTAAATGATAAAATGGTTCTAAGTGATTATATACTTCAAATTCCCAATCTATACTGAGATCACTTTCTAGTTTCCTAGCAAGAGCTGACTTTTCAATATGTATTTCACAGATTTGAGAGTCGTTCAAGAGGTTCTTCTCCTAATTTTCCTGCACAAATAGCATCCACACAATATTTTTTTAGATTAATTAATTTTTCATTACGAACTAACTGGTCGTGTCCTGCATTAAGGTTTTGGATATATTTAGATCTACCTTTTAACGGTAATGCTTCAAGTAAGCTATCAAGTGTTTTGTACTCGCGAGCTAAACCTTGTGCACGCTTAGGACCGATGCCTTCAATCCCAAGGATATTATCAGATTTATCACCTTCGATAATTCTTGAGAGCATGTATTCTGAAGGTGTGACTTGAAAATCTTCGGACAACGTTTGTAAGGTTACTTCTTTACGACCGAAAATATTAAATATCGATACATTATCATTAATTAACTGATATAAGTCACGGTCAGATGATACTATCCAAGTATGATCATAACGATCAGAAACATTTTGTGTAATCCAAGCTAGGATATCATCAGCCTCGACTCCACGAAACTTTAAAACTTCATCATCCAGCTGATTAGGAAGTTCGTTGAGAACGGCAAAGAATTCTTCGTATCTTTTTGCTTCATCTTCATCTTGAGGTTTTTTACGAGTGCCTTTATATTCATTGTGCATGTCCATTCTGTAGTAAGATTTTCCAAAATCAAAGCAGACTATAGTCCGTGCTGCTTCATATGATTTTGCGAGTGATTGAATTGTACGGATAAATTCTGTATCAAAAGACGAGTAATTAGCTCTTTGAAGCCAGCGATAAGATAGGTTATTCGCATCTACAATAAGTAGATTATTATATGTTGAATAGTCTGGAGCTTGCAAGTCTGCAAGGTCGTTCCAAGATTTGGTCATAGTTATCTCCTGTGTTTATAAATAACTATAACAATTTAAAGGGAATAAGGCAATTGTTATTTACATTTTACTTCTATTATTCCCACTTCATAACTAAAGGACTATTAAACACTAAAGACCATTGTTTTAGGTCATCGAGATAGGGGGGTTTACGACTAACAATATTTATTAATGTTTCCATGTTATTTTTTCTGCTTAATTTTGTTAATTCATAAACTTTATTAATATCCATATTTACAATTTTTTCTATTTGATCAACGAAAGCTTTAACTTTCTTTTTTCTATCAGTAATCATGTCATAAGATATATCAATAATATTTTCATGGACATCGAACCCTAATTTTTTAAGTTGAAGTAAGTTACCCGTAGCAGAAGAGAGTAATAGTAAACTTTTTTTGACGTAAAAAGTATTTACTGTTTTTTCTGAAAAAAATACTTCATCTTTAACATCTTCCACAACTATGTTAAATATACAGTCTTCAAGCTCATCTTGAGGGTAAGGAAGACCATTATTAAATTTTTTCTTATCTATAGGTTGTTTGTGGTCTATGAATTTAAGCTCATTTTTAAAGTGATTAAACTCAAATTTTTTAGTTTCACCATTTAGTGTTAGGTCACAAGTAGTATCTGTCCAAGCATACTTACCTTCAGATAAGAGATTACGTCTTGCTAATTCTTCTGCTAACTCACATCTATAAAGTCTATTATGAGTGGACCCCGCTAACCATGCAAAATAAGTTAAGTGTTTATTAGATGAAATCTTTTTTGATTTTATATTATTCAGATAATAATAGTTAAAAACTACATAAAAATAAAATAAGGGAAAGTCTTTATTAAGTTTGTAAGTTATATTAAGATTTTTGTTAGTTTCTAGAAAATCTAAAACCTCATCCCACGGAGGTATATAAGGTTCGTCAAAATAGAGTAATTCTAAACTTTTTATATTTTTAGAGTCTATAATCCGTTGTAAGTCTACAAATTTATTCTTTCTATGGAGTCCCATCTCTGTTTGTCCATATACTTTTAAATTACTCATAGCTTTTGATTTTTATATGCCAATAACCAATCATCTAATTTAGTAATTTTAAAGTGATTTCCGAAAGACTTTACTTCGATATAAAATGGAACCTCTAAATCGTCATCAAAAGCTACAAAATCTTTTGAACGATTCCATCGAAAAATTAAAAGAGGTTTTTTATTCATAACCTCTGCTTCTCTAATCGTTTGATTCCAAAACTTAAACATGTCCGTTGTTTTAGATGTTAATAAGTTATTCCACTCAATGTCTTTGTAGTGTTTACACTCAACAGCATACGGCCACCAAGCCGTATCGTGAGGAGTCCATATGTCCCCTTTTAGATAATCAATAGATCCTGATAGAGGCACTCTTCTAAATTCAACCCCAAACTCACTTGTTAATCTAGTTGCAATTTTTTGTTCGTAAGCTGAACCTTTAGCTTTACTTTTATTATGAGCCATCGAAGCCTAATTTATATTTTGCTATAATATATGATTTTAAGAAATCACTTCTTACTATGTCTTCAATCATGAATTCCACAGTTTCAAACTCTTTTAAAGATTTAATGATTTTCATAAAGTTGAGGATACCACGCTTATCGTTTTCACGGGTTAAGTCTGTCTGAGTATAATCACCACAGAAAATTATTTTAGAGTTTTTTCCTATTCTTGTAATTATACTATCAAGCTCATGAAAATTCAAGTTCTGGCACTCATCCACAATCACTATTGCATTATTAATTGTTATTCCTCTTATGAAGGATGTGCTCATAAATTTAATATTATTTTGCTGTTTTAGTGCATCGTAAGAGTCCCTAATACCAAAAAGCTCTCTACAAATAGATCTGTAGGGAGCTTCATATATTGATACTTTTTCTTGTTCGTCTCCAGGTAGAAAACCTATATCTCTTGTTGAGACGACTGAACGCACTATAAATACATCATCATAAACTGTAGAGGGGTCTAATACTTCTTCTAAGGCTAAATATAATGATAAAAATGTTTTACCAGTACCCGCTATTCCGTGAAGTAAAAGGTGTTTATCTTCTTTATATGCATCATATGTTTTTTGTTGATTCTCTGTGATGGGGTTGAAAGTTAATAGATCGTCAATTCTGACTTTTTTAAGGGGTTTTCCGTTACCGTTTCCGTTAGCCAAGCGCTACTTCTCCTTTTGTAATGAGTCAAGATTTCCTGACTTCATTAATTCATTATATCCTCCTATGTACTTTCCATCAATAAAAATTTGTGGAACTGACCGCGCTTGGGGGACAGATTCTAAAAGGTCTTCTTTAGTCCACCCAAAACCGACCATACGCTCTTCGTAGTCAACCCCACGTTTGTCAAACTCATGCTTTGCTCTAATACAGTAAGAACAATCTGGTTTGCTCCACACTATAGCTTTCATTATAGGTCGCCCTCTTGTCTGTTTTCACTATAGTGAACATCAAACTCACCACCTGGGTAACGTGCTTCAAGTTTTTTTACATTCTCAGCAATTACATCATTAGGATCTAACTCTAAGGCACGGCACGCATTAATCCAGTACCACATAATATCGCCAAGCTCGCGCTTCATGTGAAAAATTGTATCCTCATCTAAGGGTTTTCCTTGAAATACGCATTTCTTTACAATCTCATTGAATTCGCCACCTTCTGAAGCAAGCCCAATTCCACCAGTCAATAGTAGAGCTGCATTAATTTTTCTATCGAGTTCATGTAGTTTGTCTGTTAGTTTTCTAACATTGTTACTTTCTTGACTAGTAACTGCACATACAAATTCCTTGTATTTATTTAAATCAATCATAAGGAGAATCCTTTAAATGTATCTTTTGATACGTCTTGTTTTGTCCCCCCAATAACATAACTGGAGATTTCAGTTTCTTGTGGTGCTACTTGTACTTCAGCTCCACTAATCCATTTTTGCGTCCAAGGAAGAGGATTAGCCCTTGGAACTTTATATGGACTAGACACACCGATAGCAGTCATGCGTTTATGTGCAATCCATTCAATATAGTCAGAAAGAAGCTGAGCATTGAGACCGATCATAGAGCCATCTTTGAATAAATAGTTAGCCCATTCTTTTTCTTGATCTACTGCTTCAACAAACATTCTAATCACTTCATCTTCACACTCTTTTGCGATTTTAATAAAGTCAGGGTCATCTTGGGGTAGTAATTTTAAAATTTGTTGAGTTGAGCCGAGATGAACATTTTCATCACGAGCAATCAATTTGATAATCTTAGCATTACCTTCCATTTTTTTAAGTTCTGCAAAGGCCCAAGAACATGCAAATGATACATAAAAACGTACACCTTCTAAGA
>MDSZ01006176.1_pt1 | contig 16312 bp, 8 predicted proteins | sample 811201 | NCBI WGS metagenome assembly MDSZ01 (sample SAMN05326647, study PRJNA326480) | marine metagenome | isolation source: seawater | place: Indian Ocean: North | collected 2010
ACACACACACACACACACACACACACACACACACACACACACACACACACACACACACACACACACGAGAGAGAGAGAGAGAGAGAGAGAGAGATTTGAGCGATGGATGAGGGGGAGCGTGGCGAAAAGAAGAACGAGGACGCCGCAGGCGACGGCGGCGGCGTGTTGGTCTCCTGGAACGCGCTGGGCCTGGACGACCGCTTGGTGCGATCCTGTCGCGCTCGAGACTTACGTTTCCCGACGCACGCGCAAATTCGGTCGATACCGTTGACGTTGAAAGGACTGGACGTGTCCTGTCGAGCGCACACCGGGAGTGGGAAGACGCTGGCGTATTTGTTGCCGAGTTTACACAAGGTGTTCTTGGCGGATAAGAAGAAGAACGCGACGAGCGAAAGAAGGAGCATCGCCTGTCCAAGAGTGGTCATTTTGGTGCCCACGAAAGAGCTCGCGACGCAAGTGAGAAAAGAGTGTCAAGAGGTGCTGAAACACTGTAAAGATGGCAACGGAGATGCACAAGTCACGAAACAATATCGAGTCGGGGAGTTGCCGCAAGGATCTAGCTCGTCTGCAGCAGTTCGAGAGGCGGCGAGGAACTGTCCGGACGTGCTTGTGTCCACGCCCGCTCGCGTGGCACAATGTCTCAAAGACAAACTCTTCCCGCCAAAGAGTATCAACGGCGACGGGTTAGAAATGATGGTTTTAGATGAGTGCGATTTATTGCTATCGTTTGGACACGAGAAGGATATTAAGTATGTTTTCGAGAGGTGTCGAGAAGGCGTGCAAACGGTGATGGTGAGTGCGACGACTACGAGCGAAGAAGTTGGGAATTTGAAATCGTTGTTGTTATCGAAACCAGCCGAGGTGGATTGCGATGACGTGGAAGAGATGGAACAAAGAAAACGAGAGGAACGAGAGATAAAGAAGGAATTAAAGAAGAAGAAGAAACCATTGATCACGCACTTTGGCTTGGAAATTAAAAAAGGGAAGAACGATAAGTTGTTGTATTTGATGGCACTGTTACGGTTGGGTTTGTGTAAAAAGAAGATTTTGATCTTCGTGAAGGATGCAGACGAAGCCGTACGTGCGCGACTGTTTTTGCACAAGTTTGGCGTTTTGTGCGTGGCTTTACACTCGGAGTTACCGGCAAATTCGAGAGCGCACATATTAGAGGAGTTCAATCGTGGCGTGCACGACGTGTTAATCGCTGCCGCGGACGACGACAGCAGTAATAGTCTTGATGGTAGTAACGCAAACGATAAAGAAAACGCAAAAGAAGATGAGGAAAATGAACAACCAACGCGAAAATCTAAAAAGGAGAGAAAAAAAGAGAAAGAAAAACGTAACCAGGCGGCGAAGAAAGATTCCGAGTTTGGCGTTTCTCGAGGCGTCGACTTTAAGAAGGTACACACGGTGATTAACTTTGAAGTTCCGAAGACGTTCGAGGCGTATCAACACAGAGTCGGTCGAACAGGGAGAGCAGGAGCAACAGGCGTAGCGATTACATTTTTCGGACCGTCAGATGAGGAAGCCTACCATATTTTATTGAAAGGATACGCCGATTCAGCCGCGGCAGAAGCGAAAGAGGACGATGAAGAAGACGAACAAGACGAACAAGACAAAGAGGATAGCGACAACTTCTTGAAACCGTTCGAGCGCCTTCCGAAAGAAGCGACGGAGGCGTTGCGGTACAGAGCGGAAGATACGTTACGAGCGATTAGTAAAAGCGCAGTCAAAGACGCGCGATTGCGCGAACTTCGGGTGGAGCTATTAAACTCCGAACGTCTCGCGTCGCACTTTGAAGAAAACCCGGACGATTTGAACCTCTTGCGACATGATAGCTCTATTTCGAAAAGAGAGGACACGAATAAGCACTTGAGTCATCTTCCCGCGTATCTTCGCAACGCGAGTAAAAATAAGAGGAAGAAGAATGCAATTAATGCGGTTGAAACAGAAGATGGGAACGAGGCGAAATGGGCGGCCATGCGATTAGACGTGGACGTCGCCGAGTTTGGTCAGAAGAAGAAACGTCGACGTAAAGATAAGAGGGAAGGAGGGAGGCAGAAAAAGACTCGAGAAGAAGTAGGCGCAAGGGTAAAAAGAAAAGCAGGCCGAAAGCGCTCGCGTTAGAGTACGTTGTAGTGTGTGTATATTTTATTAGTACAGCAACTCGTGATAAATATATAGAAGGATGCGTTCTTCTTTAAGACTTGATACCTCCCACCTCTTCGCCTTTATTTGCGCCTTCTTTAAGCGCGTCTAAGTATCGTACTCTAGTTCCAAAATCGTGGCTTTCTGCCGCATTCTTAATAAATTCGTGTTCGCCACCGAACGAGTGTCCGCTCCACATCTTCCTCTCTCCACCCTTCGAGTTGGTTACGTATGTTTGACTCGAAGGATCCTCCTCTGCTCTCCAATAGGAATACACCGTCGTCTTGGCGCAGTAGTGTCTCGACAACATGACGTACGCTAAGAATCCTGAACTCCATTGTTTCCCTTCCGCACCTTTCATTTGCGCAAACAAATCGGTCGTTTCCTTCGTGACCGCGTGTGGAATTGTCTTCCAATCGTTGTGAGCTTCCAAGAAATCAAATACTTCCGAAGACGGTCTCCAAAACGGCACGTGCAAAAACTTGTGCTTTACTTCTGCGTTCAATTTTTTACCTTTCGTCGTGTTCAGGTTTTCGATTAAATCTTTCAACGTGTGCTCGACAACGTTGGAAAATACGAAATCGGTTTTTGAACCGTAATCTCTCGGGTTGGCCAATTTGTTTGAAGAAGACGAGTTTTGGACTTCAATGTATTGCGCGTTCATTCTGGCGACGCACTTGTGCGAGTCAATTTCAGTGCCGAGGGACATTCCAACCATATCTGGCATCGGTAAAACTAACGCACAAGAGGAGCATTCGCACTTACCGGCATAGATGGCGGAGGATGGACATAATTCCGCTTTTGCGCGCTGCGCAGGCGTCGCGTCCGCGGATTTCACGCTGACGCCGCGTTTCTTGGCGTTGTATTTGAGTAACTTTTCAAGCTTGTAAAACTCTTCATCTGATAAGTCGCGTTTGGTCGACCCTTGAAGTAAAGCAATTGTCTCTGACGGAATAATCGTTTCTTGTTCTTGATGTCCCGTGCCCAGTTCAACCGGCGAGACTTCTTCATTTTCTTCATCGGGTGTCGCTTTGGTTGCCGCTTCTTCTTCTTCTGCTGATGTTTCTGTTGCTTCCAATTCTTGCTCTTCTCTTTCTTCTGGTGTTGCCGTCAACTCGTCTTCTAATGCAGCGCGTTCCATCTCTTTTTGAAACGCCAACGCCATTTCTTTCATGGAATTCTTCTTTTCCTCGACGCTCTCGTCGGACTCAGAGGCGTTGTTCTTCTCTTCCTCTTTCAATTCTTCCTCCAACTTTTGGTTCACGGACGTAGACAGCACTTGTGGTAACGTCTTTTCCTTGTTTTCGTCTTTTTGCTTCTCTTCAACTTGTTCTACCGGGTCTTCTCCGATTAACAAACGTACCGCCGCGTTTCGCTCGTCCTCCGCATCCTGTTCATTCATCTGTTCATTTTCTTCTTCTTTTTCCTCGGTTTCTTCTTCTTCTTCTTCTTTAGCCGTGGTCTCTTCTTCCTTCGCATCTTCTTCATCTGGTAATGGCGCGACTTCGTCTTCCAAGTACTCGTCCTCGTCTTGTATGTTCAGCGCGCGTTGCCGCTTCGCCTTCTCCAAGCGTTTGATCTTCCTTTGCACTTCTTCAATAGCCAGAGACGCTCGAATCATGTTGCGTTCCTTCGCGCCTAATGCGGACATGTCCACATCGTTCGCGTATCCGAGTCGAGCGTTGTTCTTCGAGGGCGTCGTTGTCGTCGTCTCGGATGGTACAGAAGAAGAAGTTCCTCCTCTCTTCTTCGACGTCTCCTCCCACGTCTTCATCGCGTTCGTTCGTTCGTTTTCGATCGCGCCCATTCCAAAACGACTTCGATTCGTCGTCGTCTTGGACGAGACGACGACCGCAATGACAGATCCAGCGACGACAACAAGAGTCACTGCGAAAAAAGCGAGCGCGAAAAGAACGGCGTTGTTGTTGTTCTTCTTCCTCTTCCCGCCGCCTCGCGTCTCCTCCTCCTCCTCCTCCCCGGACCACCCGTCGGTGGTGTCATCTCGTCGCAGCAATCGTTCCGTCTCGCGCATCATCGTGTCTCGTCAAAGGCGTCCTCTCCCCACAGAGCGAAGAAAGAAAGAAAGAGAGAGAGAGAGACGCAGAGCGACCAACGCGTTCGTGTGTTCGTATTCCTTCTTCTTCTTCTTCTTCGTCTTCTCGAAACTACGTATTTGACGACCCAATAATGGGGACGAGATGATATATGTGACGCGTCCGTCTCGAAGCGATCGATGATGATGTCGTCGTCGTCGTCGTTCGTCCCGTTCGTCGTCGCTTCGCGTAATAAAAAGCCGCGGGAGAAGAGAGAGAGGAAAAGGAAAACGACACAAAAAAACGGAGTCGATCTCGAAACCCTAAACTATTGTGAAACCCCAAACGAAACAGAGAATGAGTCCCTAAACATACGGCTCTCTCTTCTTTGTCTTGTCTTTTTTTTTGTCTCTCTTCTCTTTTTTCCTTTGATTTTGATGCCACATTTTTTTTTTGGACTTTTGCCCTCTATAAAAAAAGCGCGTTTTTGCTTTCGTGAGTAGAATAAGTGGTGTTCTTCGACGTGAGAATAAAAAGACGACGACGACGACGACGACGACGATGAAGAAGAAGTTGTCTTCTTCGACCTACGGCACGGTGGAAGAGGAGAAGGAGGACTTTTTCGCGTCTTCGTCGACTGTTGACGTGGAGTCTTTGCAGAGAAGAAGAAGAGACGACGACGATGTCATCATCGGGGAAAAACCATTAGGAGTAAAGCCGTCCAAGAATGGGATGATGCGCGCGAAGACGATCGCTTTGGCGTGTGGCGCGTGCGCGGTGACCTTTGCCGTCTCTGCGAGTGTGATGAAAGGAGGAGGTTCTGGTTTTGTCGCGTCGTCGTCGAAGTCGCCGAGCAGCAGCGACGGAGCGTTTTCGCTGGGGGGCTTGCAAAGGCGCGCGCCGAAGCGCGGATTTTCCAGGGGCGCGATGCGCTCTTCCGCGGCCAAATCGTCGTCGTCGTCCGGGGAAGATGATGCGATTGTTTTGCCGCCAATCAACGCCGGCTTCGCGAAGGTGAAAGAACGAGTCGCGATGGAACGACGCGCGATGGAGATGGAAAATGGACTCTCATCGTCGTCGTCGTCGTCGTCGTCCGCTTTGGAGTTCCCCGCAGAGGAGGAGGAACCACCAAAACGCGAGCCGAAAACGGCAGATTTGGGGGTCCCGATGGAATGCGCGTCGTGCGCGTTGGTTCTTCCTACACCGGAAATGAGCGGCCATTCGCTCGGTAAGGAAATCGATTCTCACGACTGCGTGGCACGAATCAACACGCACTATTTGGACGCCGCGGATGAGAAGAACGCAAAGTTTCGGGAAGATTTCGGGACGAAGACCGATTTTGTCTTCGCCAACGTCGTGCCGCACACGTTGGACGAATTGAACAGAGGCGACCACTCGAAGATCGACGAGAAAGTGAAACATAAGATTTTAGTTTTGAGAACGTTGGAAGAGGAGAAAAATTTGGATGCGTCGTCATCGACGAAAATCCCGTACCAAGATCCGGGATCGGCCAAGCCGGAGGACGTGTATCGATTTTTGGACGCCAACGAAGGGTGGGTGGTCACGCCGGATGTCATCTCTAACGAAGCGTCAGAGTTGTTCTCATCTCTATCTGGTACGGAGAAAAAGTTGTGGTCGTCCGGCTTTCTCGCGTACACGACGTTGACGAGACACTTTTGCGCGTCGACGACGGTCTACGCTTTACCTGAGGACGAGGGAAATGACAACGCATCAAAGACGGATTACTTTTCCACGTCTTTGTCCAATCAAAGACAAATGTGGGAAGGGCACTCGTTCGGTGCGGAGCACACTTTCATGCGCAAAGAAGCCGAGATGGGAGATTATGGTGTTGCAGTGAAAACTGTCGTCGATCAAGAAAAGTTGGCAAGAGAAGAGGCTTTGCGAAAGGAACAAGAAGCCGCGCAAAAAGAACAAGATGAGGCTCAAGCTGCTATCGCGAAGAAAGAAGCAGAGAACGAGGCTATGATTTCAGCGCAACACTTAGCCGCAAAATCAGCCATCGATGCGGCGCAAGAAGCTGCGGCGAAGGCGTCGTTACTACAACAGCAACAGGCTGAAGAGATTGTCGAAGACTCGGTGCCGCAACCGGAAATCATCGCCGCTGGCGAAGAGTCGGCTTCGACTGGTTCTGAAGAGGTTGTAGGGGCACTTACTGTTGTCGACCCGAATACTGACTTGGTTGGCGATCAGTCCACGTGTACAGAGTCCTTCAAAGATCTCTTTTGCAACCCGGCGTTGCAATGCATTGCTGGCATCCCGTGCCCAGGTCAAGGGTGCTGTGACCGCACGTCGTGTAACCCGGCAGATTCGTGCATGCCAGGTATCCCTATTCCAGGCATTGGTTGTTGCAGAGATGCGGAAGACTGGCGCCCTGAGTGGGGACCGAGTCGCATTGACAAATCCAACCCAAGCGCTTTGGTCAACATCGTCTTGGAAGACGGTACTCCGAAGTCCATCATGGTCTCCGAGTTGGACGATTACATCAACGCGAGAGTTTTACAAATGACCAACCCACCGCCGAAAGACGGCGTTGAGGGTGACATTGGAAACGGAGGCGACGAAGGCGACGACGACGATACCATCGTCCCGGCATCGGAGAAGAAGAAGATTGTCGTGAAAAAGCTTAAAAACCCGAAGGAGCAAAAGATGCTCTTCGAACTCGACGGCCACAAGCATAAGACCAAGGAAAATGCTCGCCTCGGCATGGCAGCGCCGACGGAGGAAGAGCTCATTGCGGCGTTAGGTAAGCATCACCACCATGCCGAGCAAGCTGACAACGAGAAGTCAGCCACAAAAACCAAGTCTGCGGATATGTTTGACATGTCCAAAGTGGAAACCGCGAAAGAGACGACCTGGAGATCTGGAGCTGCGGGTGGAGTTACCAATAACCAAGCTATCAAAGGCAACAACTTCATGAAGGACGGCAAATACGATCCACCAATGTTTTGCGACGACAGTGAACACTGCACTCCAGGCCAGCGCTGGCCAGGCGTCGGGTGCTGCACGCCAGATTCGTGCAACCCAGATCCGTCTCCCAACTGCCAAGCCGGCGTCCCGATGCCAGGCTATGGGTGCTGCTCGGACAAGAACACCTACCGCTGGGACGACAAGGAGAATCGATACAAGAAAATCGAGTACAAGGAAGTCACGAAAGATGATTTACAAGTGATGATGGCGACCAAGTCTTTGGACGTCCCAGGTATCGAGAAGCCGAAGATTTCGTATGAATCCATCATCGGTAAAGACGACGTCGACTTGTCTAGCGCGAACGTGGAGGCGCCGGATGATAATGTCATTGCCGATTTTATCCAAGGTAAAACTCCCGAAAAGGAAACCGCGTCGGATGAATCATCCGAAGAGGGAGAAGAGGAAGCGAAAGCTGAAGTGATTAAGGAGTTCCAAGAGTTGGTTGGTGACGAAGATACCGTCGCGGTTGAAGAGAAGGAAGATGCTCCAGAAGCTGAATCCAAACCGTTATTTTGCAACCAACAAACCGAAGGGTGCGTCGCTGGCGTCCCAATCCCAGGTATTCCGTGCTGCAACGCGCCGGATATTTGCAATCCAGAGCCGAAGGAAACATGTGTTGCCGGCGTGCCGCTTCCGGGTATCCCGTGCTGCTTTCAGCGTCAGCCGCATGCACAAAACCCGGGCGCGCAAAAGGATTCGGCTTTGGCGAAATCGCTCGAGTCTTCTTCCAAGCAAACGTGCAACCCGGACCCGAAGTGCACGCCGGGCGTCCCGATCCCAGGAGTTGGATGTTGCAAAAACGGTTGGGGTAAAGTCGACGGTAACGCTGTCGATCAGTTGGACAAGTCTACGACAGAGAAGGAGGGGATCTTGAAGGATTCCGTGGAAGCTTTGGTCCTCAAAAAGCGCATTCGCGAGGAGTTACAACGCAAAGACCAACTCGTAAGTCACAACGCCAAGGAGAAGAAAGCCATCACCGATGCCGACACCAGTGGGTCGGAGAAGGAACAAAAGAAGATCGAAGCACGCGCGAACACGTTGGCCAACGAGGACAAGCCGATCGAAGACGAACCAGTGGAAGACGTTCCGGCGCACGAAGAAAAATCCGAAAAATCCGCAGAACACCAACGCCAACGGAGACGCGCCGAAGACGCCGACGACGCCGACGTCAAAAAGTCCTCCTCCTCTAAAAAGCACAAAAACAAAGCGAGCGGTAAACCTGAAGTTTGGGACAGCGATTATTAAGCGATGGTACAAAGCTTTTGTCGCGTATTATTACCCCTAGAACGAGATCCTTTTTGTATTATTTACATGTCACGATTTACTTTTTATTTATTTTTTACCACTTTTTTGACTTTGAGACTCGATGGCTCCTCTAAAGCTCTAGTGTGTTTGTTGCGCACAATTTTTCGCATGCGTTTTTGCGTCCCGCCACCAAAGTCGTCGTCGCCTTGTGTAACAACGGCAGAGCGGGCAAACCCCCGAGTGGGTTCGCGTAAAAGAACAAAAGCCGCCAAAGCGTCTTCTTCATCCGTCGACGACGTTGGAAAAGAAGAGACGCAACGAAAACGCGCGCAAAAACAACAGTTTTTTTTCGTCCCAAAAAGACCGGACTTTAATAAAGCGGTGAATTGGAGGAAGGAATGGACGACGACGACGACGACGACGACGACAACGGCTTTTGGGATGGTGGTCGCGTTAGTAGGGGCGGCGTGGTGCACGATGGGTGGTGCGTTGCCAGCTTCGGCGCGAGAAAAGCAGCACGCGGTGGGGTCGTCTTCCGTCCGGGGGGGGTCGAGAGGAGGGGATTCGACCCGTGACGATGCGTTTGTTTTTAGGAGGAAAATAAAAAGAGGAGGAGGACACAAAAAATCGAGAGCGAAACGGAACAGCTTCGTTCGAAAAGCGGCAGAGTCCGTCGGACCGTGCGTGGTGAGAGTGGACGCACTGATGCCATCACCTTCGAGCACCACAAGGAGAGAGAACAACCACACGCAGCAAAAAGAACGGACGGAAGAACAACTGCAGGAAGATGAAGGGCAATCGAACGCCGCCGACGCGGAGGACCCTTTGCGAAAGGCGAAAAGCGGAGACGACGCGAAGAAGATCAGAAGGAAAAAGAACGAGAGGAACGAGAGCACGAACGGTGATACGCGTTACGACGAATGGTACGAAGGTGGAGGGTGTGGCTTAGTTCTGGATGCAACGTTAGGGCGAGTGGTTACGAACGCGCATGTAGTCGGCGACGCGCAAAAATGCAGAGTTACATTTACAGATGGTCGAACGTACATCGCAGACGTGAAAGGTGTGGATCAAACCGCAGATATTGCGCTTTTGAAGTTGAATTTGAGGCCTTCGCACGTGTTGCCGAGATGTGATATTGGTGATTCTGATGAGGTGGATGTTGGTGATTGGGCGGTGGCGGTTGGTAACCCGTTCGGGTTGGATAATTCGGTCGCTTTAGGAATCATATCAAACTTAGCGCGAACGTCCACAGAATTGGGTATTCCGGAGCGACGAAGCGTAGAATTTTTTCAAACCGATTGCGCGATTAATCCAGGCAATAGCGGTGGTCCGTTAGTGAATGAGTTTTCCGAAGTCATTGCCATCAACGCGGCTATACGGCGAGACGCCGACGGCATTGGATTTGCAATTCCAATCAACACCGTCCGTCAAGTCGCGGAGGCCCTCTCAAGAGGCGAGATCATCGCTCGCCCGTACTTGGGGATTGAAATGGCTACTTTATTAGAGGGTGAGAAGTCACCATCATCGTCGTCAGCATCATCATCTTCGCCGATATCATCTGACGCCAACGCCACCGACACTACCACCAAGAACCCGCCTCGCGAAGGCGCACTCATCGTCAAAGTTTCCAACGCCTCCCCGGCAAAACTCGCCGGCGTTCGCGTTGGTGACGTCATCATCGATTGCAATGGTGAAGCCATCGTCGACGCAAACCAAGTTCGACAAATCGCTCGAGAAGCTGACCCAGGAAAAGTTTTATCCATCGTCGTTTGGAGAGTTGATACGTTCACTTTAGAAACGTTGGAAGTGATTGTTGGCGACGCGAGCTTAGGACGCGTTTCGACCGCCGTCAACGACGCGAATACCGCCAACAATGACAGTAACGCTACTCAAGCGTATACGAACAACAACAATAATAACAACAACATCATCAACAACAATAACAACAACAACAACAACAACAACAAAGGAACAAGCTTGGTCATCGCTCCCCCTGGGATGGGGGGCGTGCAGCGTCGAGCTCGATGATAATGTGTCAATTGTATTGTAGTAGTACTCTGTAGCGCGCGAAGCTTCTTCGCTTTTTTTCACCTTTTTTTCTCTTCTTCATTTTTGAAGAGCATTTCTTTTTTCCTTCAAAGTTTCTGCTGGCTTCACACCCAAAGTATTCCTCGTATTCAAAGCACGCAGAGGACGAGGGAGAGGAAGAGACAAAAAAAAGGGTTTTGTTGAACACGGACTCGCTTCGATACGGCGTATATAGAGAGCTTTTACACGTCGCGCGACGAGTTTGACGAGTTTGACGACGCGCTCATTCAATCTGTGTCGAAGAGATCTCGTTAGTAATAAAAAGAGTAAGAGAAAAAGGCGATCGAAAAAAGAGAGAGGAGGGAAGACGCGTGACACGCGCATAAAGAAACACACGCGCACGCGCACGAGTCAATTAGAGATAACGCATAGATATACTCATGGCGTACGATAGCGCCATCACGGTATTCTCTCCGGACGGCCACTTATTCCAAGTTGAATACGCGATGGAAGCAGTCCGGAAAGGTACTCTGGCAGTGGCGGTTCGAGGTTCAGACGTCGTTGTCATCGGCGTGGAGAAGAAAATGGTTGCGAAATTGCAAGATCCTCGAACGATGCGGAAGATTCAAATGATCGACGACCATATCACGGTTGCATTTGCCGGATTAACCGCAGATGCGAGGGTGCTAATTAACAGAGCACGAGTGGAAGCGCAGTCGCACCGGTTAACTTTGGAAGACTCGGCCAGCGTGGAACACATGGCGAGATACATCGGTGGGGTGCAGCAAAAGTACACGCAAAGTGGCGGGGTGAGGCCATTTGGGTTATCGACGTTGATTTGCGGTTTCTCTCCGGAAGGCAAGGCGGAATTGTGGCACACCGATCCGAGCGGAACGTACACGGCGTGGAAAGCCAACGCCATCGGCCGATCAAGCAAACCGGTTCGAGAGTGGTTGGAAAAGAACTACGAGGAGAAAAGTGGAGACAATTGCGTAGAGTTATGCGTGAAAGCGCTGTTGGAAGTGTGTGAACCCGGATCGAAACACTTGGAAATTGCAGTCGTGAGGAAAGGGGTGGACGGCGTGGACACTTTGGACGAAAAGATTGTCGACGAGGTCATCAAGAAAATCGAAGACGAAAAAGCGGCGGCGGAGGAAGCGAAGAAGAGGAGAGCGCAGGCAGCGGAGGAGGCAGCCAGAGCCGCGCAGGGGTAATAATTATGCACGTGTAGAGAGAGAGTGTGTGTGTGAGAGAGAGAGAGAGAGGGTTGTAGTCCTTTTAATACGATTGTTTATATAAGTATAAAATTGAAGATTTGGAGAGTACGTTACAAGAGCGAACCGAAAAATTCGAAATTTCCCCAAACGCGAGCGCGCAAACGCACCTCTTCTTCCACAGAAACAGAAACAGAAACAGAAACAGAAACGGAGATCGGCTCGCGGAAAGGCTCTGACAAGAAAGCCGAGTTGACGTCGAGCAGCAACCGTCGTCATGTCATTCTTCGGGGGATCGTCTTTCTTCATGGGAGGGAAGAGCTTCCACGCTAAAGGATCTTTTGTTTATCCGAATAACTTAAGCCGAAACAGAAACGCGACGACGATGCGCGGACGACACCACGCTACGTCGTCCTTTTCTTCGTCGTCTTCAACGGGTGGTGGAAAAATACCAACCTTTTTGGCCGGAATGACTTTAGGCGCATTCGTCGGAGGTTTCGCTTCCTTGTTTGTCTCCGAGTTGCACCACGTGGATGACTATTTAGAATATTCAAACGATGCAGATTTCGATGGCTCTTCTGCGTCGATTTTAAGGGACAAAAGGGACGAGAAGAATGGAGGCTCGTTGAAGCGACACCCGTGCGCGAGGTACGGGTTCCCTCGAGATGTGACGGAAACTATTGGCGCGAGGTTGTTTGGGAACGCGTTCATCGCGCAATACGACGGGAGGACGAGGAATCCCAGATGGACGTTAGAGGTTATGGATAGGGAGAGTTTAATGTATCCTGATGAAGCGAACAATATCAGCAGTAGCACGGTTTCGAGGAAAAAATCGCCACCGTTTTCGGAGGATGAAGGCATGCCGAAAACATTTCGGGCGAAATTGAACGATTTTCGAAACTCTGGATTCGATCGAGGGCATTTAGCCGCGGCGGGGAATTTTGTGAGGAAACAGGAGGAAAAGGATGCGACGTTTACTTTAGCCAACGTGAGTCCGCAAGTCGGGAACGGGTTTAACCGAGATTATTGGGCTAGATTTGAAAGTTTTATTCGGAATTGGACGAGGGAGGAGAAGCATAAGAAAGCGAAGGTGTTCGTGGTGACCGGGCCGTTATTTTTACCGACGCCGGTGGTTGAACAACAACCGAAAATGGCCATCGCGTTGGACGACGCCTCGCTTCAGCAACTACGGAACCATGGCGAAAGGGATATCGCAACAAAAGATACGAAACAGAAGCAGGAGAATTCTGCAGTTAATGCAATCACTATCTCGCAACCTTCAGCGCAGAATATTCAGCTGCAGCAGCAGAATAAAGTTCGTCCGATTGACCCCGATGAAGAGAAGCGCAAAAAAGCAGTCAAATGGGAGATGCGATACCCCTTAATCGGTGAAGCACCGGAGCTTGTTGCCGTCCCGACGCACTTTTTCAAAGTCATCCTCGTCGACGAACATGCGAACGATCCGGAAAATGTATATTCAAGCGACACATCTCTTCTTGGAGACGTTGATGATTACAACGCACCTCCAAAATCCGCAAAAGTTGCTGCGTTTGTTTTACCAAACGCGTACATCGATCCAAATACACCGTTATCGAACTTTGCGGTTCCATTGGAAAGTTTAGAGGCAGTATCTGGTTTAACATTTTTTCCCAAAGTAACGAACGATTTAAAAACGAGAGACGATATTGACCGTTCAGAAAGGCAGTTTTTGCAAGCAAGACTTGAGGATTCATTGAAGCAAAACGACGACAGTAATAATTTTATAAAACGTGTCGGAGGACTTTCGGACGAAGAACACATCAAGATTTTGCTAACGGACTCAACATCGAGTGCAGAAAAGGATAGGCGTGAATCAGGTTTTAGGGAATCTAGAGAAAGAGCTGGGCCACTCGGTAAGAAACAAGCAGAGAGAGCGACACACTTGTGCGACGAGGGTGATAATAGCTTTGGATGCGTCCTTCCTCCGCCCTGGTCACCCCCCACATTGAATCAGCAAAAGAAGTAAAAGTAATAATACATGTACTAATAACGCACAGCGGTAATGTATATACATAAACGCACGTATAGTAAACTCAAGTAGTGAAAGACATAGAAAATGAAGAAAATGAAGAAGCATTAAGTGTTTTTAATTTAATCGATGACTGTTCGTGTAAACAAAAATATTAACAATATTACACAAATATTAACGTCTCTAAAAATATATAATCATAAGTCTCAAAATATGTCGATTCATTAACGTATCTTCGGCGTGCATTATATCACCAACTTATTCATCCCTCGAAATGTTGTCGAAACGTTGACACTTACCACATTTCTCCTTCCGGAAAGGTGTCTAAGAACAACAATTCGTCATATGTGGCCAAAGTCCAGTTCTCCGCCGGGACCTTCGCTTCAAAGTCATCGCAAACCTGACGGACGTCCGCCATAGTCTCCAAGCGCAAAGTTCTTGCCATTTGGCCTTGCTTCGTTTCGTTTTCTTCCGCGTGAATCTTCTTCAACGCGGCGCTAATTTGCTTGACGCCGTCGTTCAACTTGTTGGCGTTGCCAACATTCGACTTCGTCACAGCCGGGATGACGTGCTTGTTGATCATGTCAATCATCGCCAACGCTTCCATTTCGACGATACCAGTGTAGTACGTCAACAAGACGGACTTTCTCGCTTGTAATTCTTTTTCGGAGAAGACACCAATGCTCGAGAACATGGCAACGTTCTTGGGGGAGTCCAATTGGTCGATGGCGTCGATGCCAGAATCGATTCTCCACACGCCTCTCTTGACGGCATCATCCGGCCAGTTCGGGTCGTAACCATTACCGTTGAAGATGCACTTTTCGTGTTGCTTCAAGAGATCAGCAGCAATATCGAGCGGCTTTTCGCCTCCTTCGATGCGGTCGGCGACAATCTTAAACGCTTCCGCAGCCATGGAGTCCAAGCATGTGTTGATCAAAGACACATTTTGCGTGGAACCCGCTGCTCTGAACTCAAATCGAGCACCACCGTATGGGAACGGTGAGGTTCTGTTACGATCTTCCGACGGAACAGTAATATCCGGAACATTGTCGGCGCCAAAAGACAACGCCTTCTTTTCCGGAGAATACTCGGACATCTTACCGTTCTTGATGTCTTCCAAGTATTCCGTCAAAGACGGGCCCAAGTACGTGGACATAACCGCCGGCGGCGCCTCCATGGCACCCAAACGGAAATCGTTACCCGGAGAGGCGATAGACAAACGCATCAAATCACCGTGCTTGTCGATGGCAGAAACTAAAGCAGCCATGACGACCGGGAATATTTCCGCATTACCAGACGCCTTGTTCAACTGCTTCGGGTTGAGCAAGTTGACGCCATCAGACGTACCAATAGACCAGTTATTGTGTTTACCGGAACCGTTGATCCCCGCGAACGGCTTTTCGTTCAACAAGGCCGCCATGCCGTTTTCCGAGGCGACTTCTTCGATGATTTGCATGACCATCAAGTTTTGGTCGACTTGGTTGATAACGTTGCCAAACATCGGCGCAAACTCGTACTGGTTCGGCGCGACTTCTCTGTGACGCGTCTTCAGTGGAATACCAATCTTGTAGCACTCGGCTTGGATTTGCTTCATGGTTTCAAAAGCACTCGTTGCACGAGAGATTGGGGCCATGTAGTGGTCCGACATTTCTTGGCCTCTCGCAGCGTCTTTGCCCATAACCGTTCTTCCAGTTAACTGTAAATCCGGGCGGTTGTAAAATGCAGATCTCGTCGTCAAGAAAATTTCTTGTTCCAAACCAATGTTGTTGATCAAATCGCCTTCCGTGTTGTAGCCCATCAACTTTAACAATCTCTTACCTTCTCTGGACATCGCCTCCGTGGCTCTGTGCAACGGCGTTTTTTCGTCCAAAGCGTCGCCGTCGTACGAGACAAAGCACGACGGAATGAACATGGTGTCCTCGCGAATGAAGATCGGCGACAACGGGTCCAAAGACAAATAGCCACCAGCGGTGTGAGTGGCTCTCAACCCGCCGTTCGGGTACGAGGAACCATCCGTTTCACCTTGCAACAAGTTTTCGTGAGAAAACGACGGGTACGGAACTCCATCCTCGTCAAAGTCAAACATGGCCATTTGCAAGCAACCGGCGTTACCGTGACGAACACCAGCGCTCGCCATCGGTTGAAACCAGTGCGAATATTGCTTCGCGCCATTATCCGTAGCCCAGTTTAGCAACGCCGCCGCGACGGCTTTGGCCTTTTTCTCATCCTTCGGCCAGGACACGTCCTTCAACATAGACGAATTGAATCCTTGCTCTTTCAAGTACTTATCCGCGACCGCGCCTTTAAACACGCAGGTACCGTAGCCTTCCAACGTGGCCGGAGCGGCGGGGTTTGAGAACATCGCCCGAGTCGTCGTCGATTTGCGACTCGTGACAACCTTCTTGGAAGACTTGAATTGCGATGATTTTCCATTAAAAGTGGATTTCAACGCGACATTACTTGCTTGAATAGCCTGAGAAGGAGAAATGCGCGCGTCAGCGAACGAATACAAAAAAATAAAGAACGCCCGCATCCACGATCGCGTCGAGAACTCCTCTCTCGTTCCGATCGATCCGATCTCGCGAACGCTCATAAAAAGGAGAAAAAAGCATCATCATCATCATCATCATCATCATCATCATCATCAC
>MDSZ01131925.1_pt1 | contig 16310 bp, 3 predicted proteins | sample 811201 | NCBI WGS metagenome assembly MDSZ01 (sample SAMN05326647, study PRJNA326480) | marine metagenome | isolation source: seawater | place: Indian Ocean: North | collected 2010
AATGTATCAGTACAAAACCAGAACTATAGCGTAGTTTCTGAAGCTCAGAAAAAGTATGCTGTAGGAGTTACTTATGATATTCCAGCGAAGTATCTACAGCACAATAATGCTGTTTTAGATGCTATCAATACAGGGTTCAATGGAGTTGCTACTGTATTCAATTTAACGGAAAATGGAGTTGCTTACACTCCAACCAATGATGCACAGTTGATTGTATCAATCAATGGAGTGATACAACATCCAGGTATAGACTACTCAGTTAGTGGTAGTCAAATTACCTTTTCTACTGCACCCGACCTTGGAGATCCTGCATTCATTGTTGCGACCTCAACAACTGCTGACCTTACAAGAACAATTAATTTTGTTTATGGTAGTGGTTCTGTTGATATGAACAATGGACCGAAAGGAGAATTGGCGATTGATGTTACTGGAAAGATCCAGTCATGGACATTAACTGCCGATGCTGTTGGAATTATTATATTAGATGTACAGAAATGTACGTTTAATGATTACCCTAACTTCCAAACTATTTGTGGAAGTGCTAAGCCACAAATCAGTGGTAACCTGAAAGCATTCAGTGATAATATGTCTGCATGGGACGTTGATCTTATTGCTGGAGACATGCTCAGGTTCAGGGTTGACCAAGTAAATCAGATCCGTAGATTCATGTTATCACTGAAAGTTTTCCTTTGATAAATATCAGAGGGAGATTTATTTTATAAATAAACGTAAGCAAGCAACACACAACGATTTTTGGAGACAAATTAAATGGCACTGCTAGTACCTAATATTGGTGAATTGGAGTCACTTCGTTATCTCGTCAACCAGAACAATTTTGTTCTAGACCGTGAAGACAACGCACCAAGAGATCTTATTCTCAAACTTTACACAAGTGACACGACCCCTGCTGAAGCGGATGTGCCTAGTGCAACGGCTTACTATGAGCCATACCAGAATGGTAACACAAACCAGTACGGTAATACTGTAAACACAGGTTATCCTACATGCGTAAACAATCGTACAGAAGCAAGATACGATTATACAGACCAATATGGTATTCTCCTAAATGGCGGTCAATGGAAGATCAACCAAGATTCTACTGCCAACGTTGTAACAACTGCTACTTACCCTGAACAAACATTCACATTTAGTGGAGCTGCTGGTAACGTATATGGTTACTACATTGTAAGAGCAAACAATATGCCTCTTGCTGTTCAAGGTGTTGCTGATGCTGCTTCAGGTGCTGCTGCTACGACTCTAACAAAGGGTGATAACTCTAACGTGTGTATTGGAGTTATTGGTAACGATTACATCACTCTCCCCAATGTTGCCTCCATCATGGACAACATCACCATCGGAATGGTTGTAGGAGGAAACACTGCTGTTCCTGCTAATACATTAGTTGGTGGTATTGATCGTGCTCAAAGACGTATCTATCTTGTTGATGGTTCAAACGCTGCTGTTGCTCTAACTGATAACATTCAGGGTGCTACTGACCCAAGTATTACACTTGACTATACACTAGTAACTTCTGGTTCTGCTCACCAGTTACAAGCTGGAGACGTTATCTATGTTGCACGTGGTACTTCAAACACAACTACTACTGAGCAAACATACACAGTATTCAGTACCCCTTCAACAACAACATTCACCACAACACCTGCAATGGATGGAACTGGTAACCTAACTCTTTATAGCAGCATAATGTTCGCTGAAAGATTTACAAATGGTCCATACCCAATTCAGAACAACGGTGACCAAATTAAGGTTACATTGAACATCAGCCTCGACTGATCACTAATACTATTAAGTATATTCAGAAGGGGGTTGGAGGTATTCAACCCCTTTTTATTGTTTGTAATAGATGAGCATCTACACTTACGACAATACAACTATCTCACTATATTCAACTGAAAGTTACGGTGACGTTACCGTACTTAATGTTCAGGATGATTATGGTTCAATTGTTGATGCTCCAACAAATTTAGAAGAAGAAAGTAATTTAAGTCTTGATAGTTATGGAGAGATAGCTATCTCAGAAGATAACTATCCATTTGGTACAAAAACTGTTGGTGGTTCTGTACAGACTGCATGGTGTCCTGCACCTCATGTTGGTACTGGAACTGCATACCTTGCCTCTACCGCCCTAGAAGGCATCAGAAAGATATGGGATGGTAATGGATCCCTATTTGAGATGGGCGGTGGTATGGAACGTAGTAGTGCGTTCTGGGTAGGTTCTGGTGGAATAACTGTATCTGGTTCTTCTGTAGTATCTACTACACTAGATTGGAACGAAGATTTATTCGTAGAATTCACACAAGAGGATTTGGGACTCATTTCATTGAATCCCGATCCTCTTTTGGATTTTGGAGGTATCTTAGATCCCAAAGATGGAGGAGAAGAGTCTTGGGGATTTGTATACAACATAGGTGATGTAAGAGGTGCAACGTCATATCATCGTTTAGTACCGTCACCTTGGCACGAATTTAATACTTATAGCTTTACTACAGATCAAACAGGTACTGGTGGTTTATTCGCTGCAAGTGGTCTTTCTGAGACCAAGACCTCTACAGAACTTGGAGATAAGACAACATTATTCAGTATAACTGGTGGAGAGGTATACTCACAGACAAGTCGTGAGGTCATGTCTGGTAACACCTCATATGCAGGTGCTGGTATTGAGAAGTTTGTACATGAGTACAACGAAGAATCTACAATTATTCCACAGTTAGAAGATCGTGGATTAGTATTCTACAAATATGATGAGCAAGAAGATCTTGGTACAACAGTTAAACCAATTACTGCTGGTGAATATGATAATGGTGAGATATGGCAAACAGATACACCAGCAAATACAGGTACATATTCATTATACAGTCTCTATGATGCTCAAGGAGATGGAACGTTCCCTAGATTCTGGGAAGGTAGTGGATCTATTCATATCAGTGGTCAAGATCTAACAGTCAGTAAACAGCATTGGGTCGGATCTGGATCTCTATACACAACTGGTGGTGCTGCTGAAACTCAGACTGATAGTGTACTTGGTGATTCCACAACCCTATTTGATATCTCCAGTGGATATAGTAACCTCCAATTCCAGTATCATTGGACTGGATCTGGTACTCTAACAGGATTGAGTGGATGTAGTATATTAAGAACCTTCGGTTATGATGAAACTGCATTCATTGGTTTCTCATCAATTGATAGAGGATTAGTAACAGATAGTGTAACTCTATCAGAAGATTGGGGTATTACAGATAAGTACGAAGGTCAATTCTCTGATAACTGGTGGTACATATGGCATGAAGGGGATGCTACATCCTACGGAACAATGCATGTCCGTACTGATCCTAAAGTTATCAGTGATTCAACTCCAGAGAACTACTTCCAGCCAGGTAATCCAGGTCTTTCTGGTACTAAAGGACATAACTGGAATACCTACTCATTCACTTGGGGTCATGGATTTGTACAGGGTGGTTCACTATTCGGATTTGGTGGATCCCATGAGGCAGCTGGATATCAACCTACTGAGGATACTGCATTATTCACATACTCTGGTGCATATACTGATCTTCAAGCAACATACAGTGAAGTCGGTAGTGGATCTCTATTCACATTCTCTGGTGCATCTGAGAAAGTCACATTTGATTATAATCAACAGTCACATGATATCTGGACAACAGATGAGTATGGTCTGATATCAGATTCTCCTGTTGAGAATATTGATCTTGGTATAGTTACTGACGTTGAAGATTCTGGAGAGGAGAATTGGGGAACTGTTTGGTGGAACGATTACAGTAGTGCTGGATATACATCACCTACTGCTGGTACTACCGACCACAACTTCGCAATGGATGGAGTTGCTGGATTCCCATATGGATACACTATATTCACTGCACCTCAATTCTTCGGTGAAACTTACTGCTTCCAGAGAAGATACTTTGCAGATCCTATATCCATATTCACTGCTGCTGGTGCTGCTGAATCTACAACTACAACAGAACTTGGAGAAGATACATCACTTGGAGATCTTAGTGGTGGATGTACAAATCTCCATGTAGTATTCAGAGAGATTGGATCTGGTTCTATCTCTAGAATTGGTGGTGGAGTTGAGAAGGTAACATTTGATTATAGTGATAGTACTGTTTTACCATACAGTGAAGTTGATTATGGTTTAATAACAGATGCTGCAACAGGAATTGATTATGGTCTAGTAGTAGATCCTCTTGATGCTGGTGAGGAGAGATACGGTGAAGTTATTTACAGTGCTGTTACACCTTCCGCACAAGGAACATTAACTTATAGTCTCACACGTCCTCTATGGACACAGGAAGAGATTGATGAACTACTTCCTACTTACGAGACCAAACCATTTGGTACATTCCCACAGGTAGGGGATGAGAAGACACAAGAAGAAGCAAAAGATGTTCGCTTCAAGCCTATCTGGGGTCAGTTTGGTAGAGGTTCATTATATGCCATCGGTGGTGCTGCTGAGACAGTTACATTCAGACCAAATACAACTGGTATATTCAACATAGTTGGTGGAGATTACTATCTCGGTAGTATGATCGCAACTGCTTCCTTTAGTGAGATAGGTTCTGGTGGATTATCTTCTATTGTTGGTGGTGCTCATTCTGTAACATTCGATTATAACGAATCTTCAATCGTTACATTTACAACTGACGATCAAGGATCGGTTACAGACAATACAAATTATCTCACAGATCATTTTGATGATGGTTTCATAGCATCTCCTCAGGAAGCGGAAATTGATTACGGAACCGTAATTTACACGGAAACTGTATACCCTGTTACTGGATCAATTGATCTTTATACATCACCTGATTGGATTGGTGAGACATATAGATTTGTTTGGAGAGCACCTGCTGGTACTGGAGGACTATTTGCTGCTAGAGGTGCTGCTGAAAGTAAGACTTCTACTGAACTTGGTGATTCCACAACCCTATTTGATATCTACACCTCACCAGCAGGTATTGGTAACACATATAGATTCTGCTGGAACTTCGTTGGATCTGGTAATTTACCAGTTCTATCTGGTGCATCTGAAGCAAGGACATACGATTACAATCAGACATCACATGATATCTGGACAACAGATGATTATGGTTTAGTAAGTGATACTGCTACTGTACTTGTAGATTACAGTGATCTAACAGTATTAACAGATGGTGAGGAAGATTACAATACTATCTGGTGGAATGATTATACTTCACTAGGATACACTAATCCTACTGCTGGAACTACAGATCATAACTTCGCTGGTAATGGTGTTACTGGATTCCGTTACGGATTTACTGCTTCTGGTACATCACCTAGTGCTGTTGTATACAGAGATCCTACTGCTGGAGGTTCTCTCTTCAGTGCTTCTGGAGCTGGTGAATGTGTTACAACAACAGAACTTGGTGATGCTACAACACTATTTGATCTCTTTACATCACCTGCATATATTGGTAATACATATGCATTCTGCTGGAATGCACCACCTACAACTGGAGGTCTCTTCACCGCCAGTGGTTGTGCTGAATCCGTAACTAAGATTTATGATGATACATGTGTTGTTCCTTATACAATAGATGATCGTGGATCTATCGCAGATGCTGTGGTTGATTCCTTCGATTGGGGATCCATCGCCCAGCCTGAGACACAAGGTGAAGAAGATGGTGGATCTATTGTTTGGACAGATACTGCAACTCCATTTGGATCACTTGAATTTGGTCTAGTACGTCCATTCTGGACACAGTTTGAAGCAGATCAGGGCATGATCCCTCAAAGGGAGAATGAATTTGGTAGGATTCCTCAGGTTGGAGATGAGAAGACACAAGAAGAAGCAGGACATGTTGTATTTGCTCCTATCTGGGGTCAGATTGGTGAAGGTTCTCTATACAGTGTAGGTGGTGCTGCTGAGACAGCTGCATTTAGACCTGTTGTTAGCACTGCACTATTTGATATCTTCACTGCTCCTTATTGGATTGGTAATACTTACAGATATGCATGGAGTTACGTAGGATCTGGTAATTTACCAACTACTAATGGTGCTGCTGAGTCTGTAACCTTTGACTATAACGAATCTTCTATCAACACATATGTTGTTGATGATGAAGGTAATATCGTTGATGCTGCAACTGTATTTGGTGAGTATGGTGATCTTGGTGTACTTACACAAGGTGAAGAGGATTACGGTTCAACTGAATTCCTTGTTACAACATATCCTCTCACAGGAACACTTCAGACATCTGGTATTTCTCCAAGTTCTGTTGTATTCAGAGATCCTACAACAGGTGGTTCTCTATTCAGTTCTGCTGGTGCTGCTGAGACTAAGACCTCAACAGAACTTGGTGAAGGAACCACACTATTTGGTATAGCAGATGAAGCATTTGTTCAGTGGATTGGAACCTACGTTGGTCAAGGTTCTATAGGTACTATTGTTGATGGTGAAGAATCTGTAACATACGATTACAACGAATCATCTATTGTTCCGTTTAGTAGTGATGATCAAGGTCTTATCATTACTACTCCTGCAACTCCTGTTGACCTTGGAATTATTACTGTTGATTCTATTGGTGGAGTTGATTACGGATCTGTAATTTACACTGCAACAGCATATCCTGTTCAGGGTACTATTAATCTTACTGGTGGAGATCAGTTTGCTAAGACCAATGTATACAATGGTAGTGGAGATCTATTTACTACTAGTGGTGCTGTTGAGGTTGCAACAGTTGATTATGAATCTGTTGGTCTCTTTGATATCTTCACTGCACCTCAATTTATTGGTAATACCTATAGATTTATTTGGAACGCACCTCCAGGCACAGGCGGATTATTCAGTGTTGGTGGTGGAGTTGAGAAGGTAACATTCGATTATAATGAATCCTCTATCGTTACATTCTCTAGTGATGATTATGGATTAGTTACAGATACTACAAATTATCTAACTGATCATTTCGATCTAGGACTTGTAACAGATCCTACAACTGAGGGTGAGGTAGATAGAGGTTCTATTGTCTGGAGTCAGACTGTTTACCCAGTAACAGGAACAATAACATTAGATCTTGAACGTCCATACTGGACACAAGAAGAAATTGATGCTGGTTTAGCACCTACTAGACCTAACGAATACGGTAAGATTCCTGAGGCTGGCGATCAGAAGACGCAAGAAGAAGCAGGACATGTTAAGTACGAACCAATTTACGCACACATTGGTGGAGGTACAATCTTTGCTCTTGCTGGTGCTGCTGAATCTAAGAGCACCACTATCCTCGGTGAAGACACATCATTAGGAGACTTTAGTGGTAATGGTGCTATTGCACGTAGTAGAGATTACATTGGTACAGGTACTCTATTCGGATACTCTGGTGCTGCTGAGTCTGTAACATTTGATTATAATGAGACTTCCATTGTTACATTCAGTGGAGATGATTATGGTCTAATAACAGACTCTACGAATTATCTAACTGATCACTTCGATTGGGGTCTTGTTACTGATCCTGAGACACAAGGTGAAGCAGATCATGGTAGTGTTATATGGACTTCTACTGTATATCCTGTAACAGGATTAATAACACTCACAACTGCACCTCAGTTTGTTGGTGATACTTATAGATTCTGCTGGAATGCACCACCTACCACTGGATCCCTTTGGACTGCTGGTGGAGCTGCTGAGACTAAGACTTCTACTGAATTCGGTGAGGATACATCACTTGGAGATCTCAGTGGTTCTGGTGCAATTGCTAGAACTAGAGACTTTATTGGATCTGGAACTCTATTCGGATTCTCTGGTGCATCAGAATCTGTAACATACGATTACAACCAGACATCACATGATATCTGGTCAACACTGGATTGGGGTTCAGTACTTGATAATACCAGTGCTCAAAGTGAGCAGATTGATTACGGTTTCGTATCACTACCTACAACAGATGGTGAAGAGACCTATGGTACTCTTTGGTGGAATGATCATTCCAGTCTCGGTTACACCAATCCTACTGTTGGAACTACAGATCATAACTTTGCTGGTAATGGTGTTACTGGATTCAGATATGGTTACACAGCATCTGGTGCTGGTAGTCAGACATTCTCACACGGTAACTTTAACGGTTCTGGATCTCTATTCAAGACAGGTGGTGCAGCAGAATCTGCAACATTCTCACCTGCTAATAGCACAGCACTATTTGATATCTTTACCGCACCTCAGTTTGTTGGTAATACATACTGCTTCATTTGGAATGCACCTCCTGGATCTGGATCTCTATACAGTATTGGTGGTGGAGTTGAGAGAGTTACAGTTGATTATAATCAATCTGCATCTATTCCATACATCACTGATGATCATGGTCAGATCGTTGATGCTGCAACTACTCTTGAGGATCAAGGTCTTGTTAGTGATCCTCAGTCTGGTGGTGAATATGATAATGGTTCTATTGTCTGGACTGCTCCAACTCTTGCTGCTCAGGGAACCATTTACTTTGGTCTTGCAGGTGACGAGGCATACGTTAAGTACGAACCAGAATGGGTTGAGATTGGATCTGGTTCAGTCTTCACTATGGGTGGAGCTGCTGAATGTAAGACAACAACTCTTCTCGGTGAAGACACATCACTTGGAGATCTTAGCGGTACTGTATACGTTACACGTACCTTTGACCATGTTGGTACAGGTACTCTATTCGGATACTCTGGTGCTGCTGAGTCTAGAACTTATGCATACAATGAATCTGCTAGTGATCTTGTTGATTACCTTGACTATGGTTATGTTATTGGTAATACAACTCAACCTGATGCTGATTACGGTGATCTTGGTGTACTCACACAAGGTGAGATTTACTATGGAACTGTTATCAATGAAGGTGCTACTCAGGCTGCTAATGGTGAAATCACCCTTGCTGGTGCAGGTCCAAATGAGGAAGGATTTACCATTGCTCTTACCAGAGATTACATTGCTAGTGGATCTCTATTCACTACTGGTGGTGCAGCAGAAGTCGTTGCAATGGATTACGAGGCAATTGGCCTCTTCGACATATTTACTGCACCTCAGTTTATTGGTCAGACATACAGCTTCAGTTGGAAGTATGACGGAACAGGTAATATCAATACACTCAGTGGATGTGCTGAGTCTAGAACATGGCATTACAGTGATACCTTACCATCCACATTCATCAATGATGATTATGGATTAGTTGCTAATACTGAAAATCAATTTGATGATTGGGGCAATCTTGGTCCTCTCACTCAAGGTGAGGAAGATTACGGTAGCAACAACACACTTGAATATCCTGGTCTTGCTGCATCTGGTACTTACACAATTGGTGGTGTTGCAAGTACTCCATTCGTCTGGAGACGTGGATGTGACGGTGGTACTTATCTAACATCTGGTGAGGGTCTAACCAGACCTACCACCGCATTGACTGGTGAAGGTTCTATCTACATCTATACTTCAGCTGCAAGTATTGGTAACACATACAGCTTTGTATGGAGAGGTGGATGTGAAGGTGGTTCACTATTCAGTGCTGGAGGTGCTGCTGAATCTACAACAACCAACCCACCAGAGGATACGTTACTTTACACAGTTGGTGGTACTAAGGTTCAGAAGGTTACCGTTAGTGAGGTTGGATCTGGATCTATCACACTATCTGGTGCTGTTGTTGATATCAGAGTCAAGCACTGGACAGGATCTGGATCTATTACTCTATCTGGTACTAAGGCAGAAAGCTTTACTCCAGCAACACATATTGGTTCTGGTACTCTATCAACTGCTAGTGGTGCTGCTGAGTCTATCACTAATGCTGATACTGGTATTGGTCTCTTTGATATTACTGCTAGTACAACACTTGCACGTAGTAGAGATTGGGTTGGATCTGGTTCTGCTACTCTATCTGGTGATGCTGTTGTTAGAGTTTCCAGAGCACCTTATCTTGGATCTGGTTCTATTACCATATCTGGTACTAAGGATGAGAGCTTCACTCCTGCAACCCATGTTGGTGCTGGTAGTCTCTTTACTACTGGTGGAGCTGCTGAAGTTGCAACAGTTGATTATGAGAATATTCTTCTCACAACTATTGGTGGTACTCTCGGTCTTAAGGTTACCTTACACTTCTACGGTGCTGGATCACTATTCACTACTGGAGGTGCTGCTGAATCCACAACAACTAATCCTCCAGAGAATACCACACTTCATCAGATTAGTGGTGCTGGTTCAGAGAGCAAGACATTTGCTAATTACACTGGATCTGGATCTATTACTCTTGTTGGTCAAGGTTCAGAGAATTACACTGGTGCATGTACTGGTTCTGGTACTGTTACCATCAGTGGTGAAGCAGATCTTATCTACCGTGTTAGGTACTTTGGTTCTGGTTCACTATGGACAGCAAGTGGTGCTTCTGAGTCTGTTACAACTAATCCACCTGAGAGTACTTCTCTTCATCAGATTGGTGGTACTAGAATTGAGAAAGCAGTATTTAGAGAAATTGGATCTGGTGCAATCAGTCTATCTGGTGCAGGTTCAGAACTTTACACTGGTGCATTTGCTGGATCTGGAAGTATTACAATTTCTGGAGAGGTTGTATTCAAGGTTCGTTACATCCTCACAGGTTCTGGATCTATCTCTACATTCAGTGGAGCAGCAGAGGCAGTTGGAACCAATCCTCCAGAAGACACTGCAATCGGAACCTTCAGTGGTGTTGCTGTTACAGATGTTACACTTGTCTGGGTTGGTCAAGGTTCTTACTATACATCTGGTGCAATTCCAGAACCACTCATTACGAAACATTGGACTGCATCTGGTTCATTGTTTACAGCAGCTGGTGCAGCAGAATCCAAGACTTCTACCGAGGTTGGAGAGGATACATCACTTGGAGATCTCAGTGGTATTGCAGTATTCAGAGCAGCCAAGGATTGGGTTGGTTCTGGATCTCTATGGACAGCATCAGGTGCAGCAGAAGCAGTTGGAACAAATCCACCAGAGAGTACAGTACTTTACACATATGTTGGTGCTGGAATCGAGAAGCATACCGAAAGATGGGTTGGTTCTGGTTCCTTTGGTGGATTCTCTGGTGCAGTCTCCGATATTCAGAGAACATTTGCAGAAGCAGGATCTGGATCTATTACTCTATCTGGATCTGCAATCGAGAGGCAGACAGACGATTGGGTTGGTTCGGGTTCTCTATTCACTACAGGTGGTGGTGCAGAATCTACAACAACAAATCCACCAGAAAATATTGTTCTCTTTACTGCTGCTGGTCAGGGAATCGAGAAGCATACAGAACGTTATGTTGGAGATACAGCACAGTATACAGCATCTGGAAATGCTGCAACCAAATTTACTCCACATTATACTGGTTCAGGATCACTATTTACTGCTCTTGGTGCAGCAGAATCTATCTCCACAACCGAGGTCACCACTGGAATCTTCACAATCAGTGGAGATCTTGCAGAGTCCAGAACATTTGGTACTTACAGTGGATCTGGTTCCATCAGTCTATCTGGTTCTGCTACAGAATCTGCTCGTTACAATCCTCCAGAGGATACTGCTCAGTACACACTCAGTGGTCAAGCATTTGTTCGATGGATCCCAAGTTGGATTGGTTCTGGTTCAGTCTATATCTCTGGTCAAGTTACAGACATTCAGATCACGAAACATTGGACAGGATCTGGATCCCTATTCACTACAGGTGGTACAGCAGAGTCTATCACGACCAATCCACCAGAGAATACCACACTTCACAAGGTTAGTGGTGATTCACACGATACTAGATCTAGAGTATATGTTGGATCTGGATCTATCTCTATTGATATCAATGGATTTGATAGATTCGTACCTAACAATATTGGTTCTGGTTCCATCTACACTTCAGGTGGAGAAGACTATACACGTGCGAGGGATTGGGTTGGATCTGGTACTGAGACAATCTCTGGTAATGCTGGTGTTATTCGCACACACGCATACGATGGATCTGGTACAGCGTTTGCATTTGGTGGAGGAGTTGAATCTGCAACTGTCGATTACGAAGATACAACTCTATATGATATTCATGGATCTGCTAATGAGGCATATGTACGTAAGGGATATATTGGATCTGGTTCCTTCGGTGGATTCTCTGGTACAGCAACAGACATCAAACTCACATATGACTTTGATGAGCAAGGTGTTGAGTACAAGGTATCTGGTGAAGTTACAGATATCAAACGTACATTCGGATACACTGCACCTTACGGATCTCTATTCGCACTTGGTGGAGGAGTTGAGACTGCTACTGTTGATTATGAAAACATCCTTCTTGCTACAATTCGTGGTACAGCAGATGTTAACTTCGAGAAAGGTTCATATCAAGGACAAGGAACAATTACTCTCACTGGAGAGTCCTTAAATGAACTTAGAACGTTCGAGCCACCATACACATTCGTAACCATAATATAATTAAATTTTTATTTCTATAAATAAAAGAAGCATAAATCCAAGGGAAACCTATGACTAAGCAGGTACAACTCCGTAGAGGAACTACAGTACAGCAATCAACGTTTACTGGAGCACTCGGAGAATTAACCGTAGATACTACGAAGATGACTCTCATCTTACACGATGGTGCTACACCTGGCGGCATTGAGTTTGCCCGTAGAGACAACGTTACTGCTGAAGTAACAATGAGTATGGGCATGATGGCCGCTTTGGGTTGGTAATACCCATCACTACAAGAGATGACCAATATTAAAGCAACTGAATTGATTCAACCACTCGCAAATTAACAACTAAGGGGAAAAAATAAAATGGCAAAACATTTGCTTTTTGATTATACGTTCGATCCAAGTATTAATACAGTTACCCTTCCTGGAAATCTTCATTCCAGAAGGTTACTTATTATCACAAACACAACAGATAATATAATTATCTACAACTTTGCTGATAATACGAAGACTGGAACAGTAACGTATGATGCAACTACTAACAGTACTGCTATTCTTTTACAGCATGACTGTTCCGCAATGAGTGCAGGAGACTCACTGCAAATTTTCTATGAGAAAGATGAGGTACACTTTGAACCGTCAGAGACATTTGTTGACGCTGTATCGAAGTTCCGAGTCTCTAACCCAGAAAACCTGATCGACACCGACTTTGAGTACGGGCCTCAGGCATCTAAGTGGGAAACGATTCAGACAATTAATAACATACCTTCATTCTTCTCATCTACTTCAGATACTACGATCCCCTTTATATCTAAGGTTGAGTCGATTCAAGGTAACGAACTTATTACTGTTACTACAAGTTTTGACCATAACCTCACGAGTGGTGTTCCTATTACAGTTACAGGTCTTTCATCTATTACTGCTGAAGGTACATATATCATTCAGGCGGTTCCAACTACAACTACTTTCACTTATAAAGCACGTGCTGGTCAACCAGAGAGTAGAGAACTTCAAGGAACATATACCTCTATTATTCCAGGTAAATTCTTCCAAGGTTCACAGATTAGTCTAGACCGTGCTGCTGGTATTGTGTCTGACCAATACACCAAGCGTGTTACAGTTGAAGCAACAACTACTGTTTTATTCACTGCAACAGTTGATATCAATGATTGGGCAATTGGTAGTACAATCACTGGTGCTGGTGGTGGTAGTGGTAAATTGGTTGGTGTACTAGACAAAACCATTACTCTTATTGATGTTACAGGTGCTTTCAATGCTGATGAATCAGTAACTGCTACAGGTTCATCGACATCATATACTATTGAATCTGCTGGTAACAACCCAATTAATACATCTGCTGGTAATAAGTACTTCATTGATGGAGAACTACACCCAGGTATTAGTTTCTCAAGAAAAGCAATTTATATCTTTGATGTAAGTGATGCTAGTGTTACTGGTCACCCACTAAGATTCTCCACAACTGCTGATGGTACTCACGGTGGTGGTTCTGCTTATAGCACATATGTTTATGAGTATGGAACGGCAGGACAAGCAGGTGCTTATGTAAGAATTTACGTTACTAATGCTTCCCCTGATACTCTGTATTACTATTGTGGTAACCACGCTAATATGGCTGGTAACGCAGGTAGTACTATCGCACAACACACTGTTACTGATGTAGATTACTCACCAACAGTGGGTACTTTGAAGATGACCATCGGTGCTCATAGTTTGACCGTTGGTTCTCACATTAAAATTGCACCACAGAGTATTAAACTAACTTGTGACTACCATAATGATGGTAACACAACTATTAAGTCTTATCCTCGTGCTGCTGGTGCTGCTACAGCAACTGGTGCTGACTACATCTTCAATAAAGCAGTTCGTCTAGAAGCTGTTGATGCAACATCAATTACCATTAACGTTAACGGTGGACAAGGTGCTGTTACAGATACTTCACCACACCAGTACGCAGGTGGTACAGCAACAAATGCTGTTACATCTGGTGTTGGTAATGGTGTATGTACAATTGATGCTGTTACAACTTCTAAGGTTTACCTAACTACAGTTTCTGAGCACGGTTTCCAAGACAATACAAACTTCTACTTTGTTAACACAGTTTCACCTAAGATTCTTGAAGTTGCAGATCCTACTGCAATTGCTCCTGATGGTAAGACATACGTTGATATCGATGCTACTGAGACAGTTGCACCTGATATTGATGAAGGAAAGACAGTTCCTTATAACTGGGAGTGTACATACGTACTTCGTTTCAGTGAGGAAGATGTAGATTACACAGCGAATACTATTAATCTTCCTGCTCACAGATTGCAGAACCACTATGCAATGCTGTATTATCCAAACCCAGGTAACCGTCCTCTTGGTGGTTTGAAGAGGATGCAGGTGTACTACGTACAAAGAATTGACGACGATACTATTAAACTATATGAGTCTCAGCGTATTAACCAACCGAATGGTGGTATTAACCTAAGTGATGCATATCCTGCTGGTTCTCACCCTTATGATGGTACATGGACATATGGACAACATAACTTAGGTCTTGTTTATAACATCTATAGGGAGTATAAGTGGTTTAACAACTGGTATACTTACTACTACACATACTACTGGAACTGGAGAGGAACATACTCTGGACATGACTTTGCATCGATCAACAACACTTATGGTTTAGGTAACCAAGGTTGGGATCGTACCGTATTCTTCGGTTGTCAGCGTGATGGATATGGTGGTAGAACATACTTCTTCCATAACAGATACTACGAATCACGTGGTGCTCACTGGCGAACTTATGGTTACAACCATGAACAGATTCCATTCGGAAGTTCCTCAAGGTATAATGGTAACTATGGTTTCTTAACCTATAATGAAAACCGTTATCTTAATGATATTAACTGGAACGAGACTGGTAACGGTTATGCAGTTCAGGGTTATTCGTCACAGATTCAGGGTACATTCTACTGGAGAGATAGTATCAACACTGAGAGAATGACTCATGACTGGTTACGTATTCAAGGTAACAACTGGTTCTTCTGGTTCCACCATGAAGGATGGGGAATCAACCTTGACCGTTACTTCGGTTCTGTTAACGAAGACGGACAAACCAACATGTATATTGCGTTGGTTAGAAGGAATACATCAACCAATGATAGTTTCTATGCAGAGAATCATGGATTCGATCAAAACACTCAGGTTACACTTAGTGTTACTAACGGTGGTGAGATTCGTTACTTCTATGATGTCTATGGTAACAACAGTAGTTACACAAGTGGAACATTCTATATCGACAGAATCGATAATAACAGATTCAGGATTAAGACAAGTACTGGTGCTTCACCACTTAAGTTGAAGTATGCTACTGGTACTATTGCTCTTACTGGTATTAGAACTAACACAACTAGGTACTCTGTTTATATTGCACAGAACTTATTCTCTAACAATGAGATTCTTAAGTATACTACACAAGGTTCAGACATCGGTGGTTTAACTAATGGTAACTCTTACTACGTTAAGGTTGTTAATGGTAACAGATTCCAGTTACGTAGTTCTGTTAACGGATCCGAGATTACATTGAGTTCTCGTGGTACTGGTATTCAGACATTTGAAAACACAACTGCTGAATTCGGTGTTGTTGACGGATCATACACAACTACTAAGGCAATCTCTGATACAGAACTTGAAGTTACAATTCCGTTCAAGATTCCACCTTCTGTTAAGCAGTTTGATGCATCATCTACTATTAATACAACAGATGATCATATTAACATCAATAACCACTACTACAGTACTGGTACAAGAGTTATCTACGATAACACAGGTAACAGTGATGTTGGTGGTCTAACACATAATACTGACTACTATGTTATTGCAATTGATAACAA
>MDSZ01064022.1_pt1 | contig 16301 bp, 18 predicted proteins | sample 811201 | NCBI WGS metagenome assembly MDSZ01 (sample SAMN05326647, study PRJNA326480) | marine metagenome | isolation source: seawater | place: Indian Ocean: North | collected 2010
AACAACTTACTTTGGTGTTATGCCAGATTGGAATCCGGCCGAAATAATTGGAAAAAAACCAAAACCTCTTGCATTATCGTTGTATAGGGAGCTTATCACTGACCATGTGTGGTCAGAAAATAGATATAAATATGGATTTAAAGATTTAAGTCAATTTCATTTAATGACAACTTTCTATGATACTCCATTTATTGATATTAAAATTGATTTTAATTCATGGATACCTCGTAATTTAAAAAAGCAAACTCAGACTAAATTGATAAATCATTATTTAAATAAATTTAAAAAAAATAAAAATTTTCACGATAAAATAGAAAAAGAGATTATTTATTCTTGTTATTCACTTAATTTAGAAAAAAAAGTATCTAAAGATTTAAAAAAAACTCTTACAAAGTCAGAAATAAAAAACCTAATTAATAGCTTAAAAAATATTAATAATTTTGCAATAAAGGAAAAAGGTGAGGACCTTAAAAAAATAAAATCTTTACTTTTAAAACAAGAAAAAATTCAGCAATCAAAATTGTATTATTTTGATAAAATATATTGGCATGTAGAAAACTGCAAAAAATTTGGAACTTTACCTTTTGCTGGACTGGCTAGATGCGGATTTATAGCCATTGAATTAATCGAGTCGTTTGTTAGTGGAGATATTATTACTGAAGAGGATAAAAATAAATTTCTGAATTCGATTGATACAATTTCTTCTGAAATGTCCAATGATATTTTTAAATTAAGTAAACTTAATTTTCTTAAAAAATATGGTCATATAAGACCAAATTCTTATGAAATTACCTCTTTAAATTACAGAGATGGTTATCAGAAATATTTTAAAAATAAAAAAAAAAATTGTTTAAAAAAAAAACATTTTCTTTTTCCAAAGATCAAAAATCAAAAATTTTAACTTTTATTAGACGATTTAACTCTAAGCTTACTTTCGAAGAATTAATTTATTTCATTAAAGACTCAATTGTGCTTCGAGAATATTCAAAATTTATATTTATGAAAAGTATCGATTTAATTTTTGAAAATTTAAAACAATTTGCAAAAAAATATAAAATTAAAAAGTCTGATTTATCTTATTTAAAAATTAATGATATAACCAACTTTTATCATAATCTTAATTCTGAAAGCACTTTAGATGTTATAAATAAAATGATAAAATATAATAAAAAAGAATTTATAAAAAATTCATATATAGAATTACCAGATATTATTTTTGAACCAAAAGATTTATATGTAATAAATATTCCAAAAGAGAATCCAAACTATATAACCAGTAAGGAATGTGAAGGAAATCTAACTTCACTTGAACTTAATAAAAAAATTAATATTTCAAATAAAATAGTATGTATTGAAAATGCAGATCCAGGATTTGATTTTATTTTTAGCCATAAAATTAAAGGTTTGATAACTAAGTATGGAGGTTTTAATTCACACATGTCAATAAGATGCTCAGAATTAGGTATTCCTGCAATCATAGGGGTAGGTAAAAATAATTATGATAAAATTTTGAATTCTAATAAAATAAAATTTAGTTGTAAAAATAAAACATTTCAATTGATATGAAAATAGGAATAGTCCCAACGGTTCGAGAAGTTTATCAAAATCAATTTGAACTATCAGTTGATTTAAAACTACTAAATTTTTTTGAATTGATTTTCAAAAAATGTGAATTTAAATTTTTAACTTATCCAAACATGATAGATTTTGATTTATTATGTCTAAGTGGAGGTAATGATATTAAAGATAAAAATAAAAAAAAATTTTATTTAAGAAATAGACTAGATAACTACTATTATACGAAATCAAAAAAACTAAAAAAACCAATTATTGGAATTTGCCACGGTGCACAATTTATTGCAAATAAAGAGGGTGGAAAAGTAATTTATGTGAAACAGAAAATAAAACCTCACAATATATATTCAAATAAGATTAAATATCTAAATTGCAAAGTTAATTCCTACCATAATTTAGTTATTAAAAAATTACCTAAAAAATTTGAAATTTTAGCATCTGACAGAAATAAATTTATTGAATGCTTTAGAATCAAAAATTCAAAAATATTAGGAATTATATGGCACCCTGAAAGAAATAAAAATTTAAAACAAATAGATAAGAAGCTATTTAAACAATTTCTATGATATTAATTTATTTATGTGCCGGACGAGGTTCAAGATTACCAAAAATATTTAGAACAAGACCTAAATGTTTAGTAAAGATAAGAAATAAAACAATATTTGAAAGAAATAAAAATTTTTTTGAATTTTTCAAAAAAAAAATAATTATCACTGGTTATAAGGCTAATTACTTGCAAGCACTATCTAGAAAATTTAATTTTGAGATAATTCATAATCAAAATTATCGTCAAACAAATATGGTATATAGTATGTTTTTAGCAAATAAAAAAGTAAACGATAACGTTGTAATATGCTATGGGGATATAATTTTTGATTATAAAATAATTAAACTTCTAAGATCAAAAAAAAATATTTTACCAGTTTACTCAAAATGGCACACATACTGGAAGAAAAGAATGAATTCAAAAAAAATATTAACAGATGCTGAGAATTTAATTTTAAAAAAAGATAGAGTAATTACAATAGGTGGAAGAATATTTAAAAAAATTCCTAAATATCAATTTACTGGTATTATAAAATTAAAAAAAAATAAGTTCAAAGAATTAAATAAATTTTTTAAACCTTTTAAGAAAAATATAGATATGACATCCTTTTTAGATATTTGCATAAAAAAAGGCAAATTAGAGTTGTATACAAAAAAATATCACAATTTTTGGCACGAAATCGATACAAAAAAAGATATTATCGTAGCAGAAAACTCAAAGGAATTTTATTAGTATTTAATAATTTAAGGATTTAATATTGAAAAAAAATATTGTTTCAAAAAATCAAGTTCTTATTACAAGCGTATACAGATCTGGTTCAGAATTTTTTTCAACTCTCTTAAATTTGCATCCCAATATATCCTCAACAATGTATAGAATAAATTTTATGAGATATATATTCAATAAATACAATCTAAAAAATAAAAAAATTAATTATAAAAAAATTATTTCAGATCTTCAAAAAAGACTTCTCAAAAAATATCAAATAAAAATTGATAAGATTAAATTTGAAAAATTAATTAATAATAAATCTTATGGTGAAATATATGATATTATAATGACAGAATTTTACCTTAAAAAAAATAAAAATATTTGGTCAGAAAAAAATCAATTGCAATGGAGGGAGATTCCTGAATTTTTAAAAATTATGAAAAATGGTAAAAGCATACATATTTTAAGAGATCCAAGGGCGGTTATGCTTTCTTATAAAAAATTTACATACCATAAAAAACCTGCCTATTTAGGCTCGGCATTTAATTCCGTAGATGCAATGTATCATATTCAATGCCATTTAAAAAAATTAAAAAAATCTTTTATGTTCGTTAGATATGAGGATTTAATATTTAATAAAGTAAAAACTATGAATAAAATATGGGATTTTCTCAATGTCAAAAGAATTAGAAAACTAGATATTAAAAAATTAACAGATGGTAATGGAAAAAAATGGAAAAGTAATACTACACAAATTTCCAAAAAATTTGACGAAAATTTAACCTTAAATAGTTGGAAAAATGAATTGTCTAAAGATGAAATAATTTTTGTAGAAACTATTTGCCATAAATATATGAAAAAATTTGGATATAATTTCTATTTTTTTGATAATAAAATAGATCATTCCAAAATAAAAAAATTATTAAAAAAAGATAAAAAATTAGCTAATGTCTATAATTTTTGGTATAAAAATAATTATAAGTTAGGTTTTCAATCCTACCCAGTAAATCCAATTTAAAGATTGGTTAGATAATTATGAAAAAAGTAATAATTGTTCATGCGATTGACACAGAAGGGCCTTTGCACGAAACTATTGAAACTAAATTCGATAGAATAAATGAAATAATTGGTAAAATTAATTTAAAACCTACAAAAAAAAATTTTAAAAAACTTCTAAAGGGCGAAATCAAAATTTCAAAAAATAAAAAAGATAAAATTTCTCAAATTTTTTCAAGTCATCTAAACAGTTATAATGAAGATTGGGAACAAATTGACAGAATGTTATCTAATTTAATGTCAAAAAAATTTAGAAAAAAATATTCTGATAAAATGGGAAATTGTTGGAAATTTACCTGGTACTGCTTAGATCATCTAAATTTTGATTATAATCCTAGAAGAAGAACTCTAGGTCATCACGCTATTTTTGATCATTATAAATCAATAATAAAAAATTTTAAATTTGGCGATGATATCCAATGGCATTTTCATCCACCTACAACCCATAAGGATGCTCATTATTGTTCAACATCTTATTTTAGAAATCCTTTAATATTTGAAATACTTACAAGAAAAATAATTGAAAGAAATTTTTTTCCATCATCTTTTAGAGCTGGATTTCAATCGGAAAGACCAGACTCGCATTGGTTTCTTGAACAATGGATACCATTTGATTTAACTAATATGGCAGTAAAAAATAAAAATCATTTTGATAGATACATTGATTTCAAAAAAGGCAGGAGTGGAAACTGGAGAAATGCACCTAATGATTGGAGTATATATCATCCTGACCACGATGATTATCAGAAAATTGGTAAATGCAGACGTTGGATAGGAAGGGCATTAAATATAATGAACAGAATTGCCTCAATTTCTCAAAATGAAGTAGATAGAGCATTTAAAAAGTCCAAAAAAGATAACTCACCAGTGCTTTTGGGCGTTACTAGTCATGACTTTAGAAACATTGAAGCAGAAGTTGAATATGTTTATCAGCTGGTAAAAAAAGCTGCTAGCAAGTATAAAGATGTTTCATATGAGTTTTGTAATGTAGATGAAGGTTTCAGAAAAGTTCTTTGGCCCAATGGAATAAAAAAAAAGAAACTTAAACTAAAAATAAAGTTCAATAAAAAAACACAAAATGATGTGCCCAACATAATTGTCGAAGCAAAACAAGGACAAGTTTTTGGTCCACAGCCTTTTCTTGCAATTAAAACTAAGACTAGAGATTTTATTTACGATAATCTTGATTTTATTTCTAAAAATAAATGGGGATATGCTTTTTATGAAAATACACTTATGAAAAGTGAAGTAGAAGAAATTGCTGTTGCAGCTAATGACAAATATGGAAATACAAGTATAGATAAAATTAAATTTTAATCATCGGTACCATCAAAATTCACTGTATGTCTTAATTTCCATTCATTCCTTACCTTTCTCCAAAGGTGGGGAGACCTAAACTTATCTACTAACTTATAAAAATCGTTTGGTTTTAAATTAATATAATCCATAACCTCTTTAAAATATCTTTTAGGAAATTCTCCATCATATTTTTTTATTAGCTTTTTCCCCTCATGAATATTAAGATGGTTATTTCTAATCTCTTGAGAGACATCGTAAGTTGCTCTTCCAATTCCAAATTTTATAAAAGTTGTATAGTAATGAAGATCATCAATTTTATCATCAATACTATTATATTTACTATATGTTCCCTCTGTTCTAAAGGGTCTTGGTCTAAAATTACAATTCTCAACTGCATAATAAAAAGTTTCTTGAGGAGTCCATTTAAGATAATAACCAAGATAATGGACTTCAATATTAGATGTCTCGAAATCATTAAATTTAGGTGGTAAAAAAATATCTAAATCTTTTTTACTAAAATTATATTTCTTTATTAAATCTCCATATGAAATTCCAGCTAAATAAATTTTATTTAAATTATTATATGTATGATACGAATTATTTCTTAAAGAAAAAAAATTGTCACTCATACTATTTCCATGTTCAGCCTCATTTTCACCATAAAAAACCAAAGGTATTTTATATTTAAGGGCAATTTTTATCGGAAAATTTTTCTGTCCCAAAATAAAAGTCTGGAATGGATGGAATAAATTTTGAATTGATTTTCTAGTTAAAAACTTCATCAATTTTTCATTTCTTTTTGGGGTTATATTTTTAAATGGCCCGGATTTAATCCAGTTCAAATAATTTTTTTTCCCATAACTTGTATAAAGAATTGGTGGCCAAGTGACAGTCAAAGGAGACATCCCATATTTATATTTTAAAACATGTGCCGCATAACAACTGTCCTTACCGCCACTACCAGGTACTATACAATCATATTTGCCATACTTGCCGCGATGTTTAGATAGTAATTTTAAAAGTTTTTTTTCACGTTCTTTGTAATTAATTTTTAGTTTTCTTCTTGAATATTTCCAGGGGTCAGAGATGCAATTTTTATCAAAAAATGTTGTTTGTTTTTTAGAATTGGTTTGATTAAGAAATTCTATGCTGGAAACTGGTCTTTGATTAGAAATCAAGCTTTTTTTACAAAAAAGTACTTTATCCGGCAGACCATATAATGCTTTGAATTTCATTATATCATATTCTTAATTTGTTTTAATAACTCTATTCCATTATGACCACTTTTTTCTGGATGAAACTGAGTTGCAAAAATGTTTTTATGATAGATTGATGAACAAAAATTATTTTTCCCATATTTTGTTTCTGTCAAGATAACCTTTTTGTCTTTAGGTTTGCAATAAAGACTATGTATAAAATAAAAATTTTTTTTTTTAATTCTCAAATCATTATTTCTTAAATTAATTAGATTATTCCAACCAATATGAGGAACAGGAGTTTTTTTGTCATTTTTTAAGTTTTCAACAAAACCGGAAATTATACCTAGCCCTTTTGTATTTTTAAATTCAGAACTTTCTTCAAAAAGTAATTGCATACCAAGACAAATTCCAAATAAAAGACTTTCTTTTTTTGAAATAAAATCATAAATTTTTTTATCTATATTAAATTTTTTAATATAGTCCATAGCATGAGAATAAGATCCAACACCTGGTAACACTACTAAATCGTAAGTTTTATAATTTCTTACATTTAAATCTATAATATTAGTCTTATATCCAATCTTTCTTAGCGCATTATAAATACTAAATAAATTATTTAATTTATAGTCGATTATACCTACTTTTATATTTTTAAATGTTGACATTAATATCCTTGTTTTTTAAATAAGTTTTCAACCTTTTAATAATAGACACCTCGTTTGTAAAATTATTGAAATTTTTGAGAAAAGTGGTGTTACCAATTTTAATTTTTTTATAATTAGTTTTTATAAGATTATTGTAATGAAATAAACTTGCTATAGCTACACCTTTAATATTTGTTTTTTTTATAACTTGATAAACGTGCTCAAAACTTCCTGCACCCCCATGTGCTATTACAGGAATTTTAATATTGTTTGATATTTCACAGATTGATTTAATATCAAATCCACTTTTGGTTCCCTCATTGTTAATGGCAGTTAAAATTATTTCACCTGATCCAAATTCCTCTAATTTCTTCGCCCAGATCACAGGATCAATTTTTATTAAATCTCTTCCATTTGATTTAGTGATAAAGTTTTTTTTTCCAATTTTAGTATACTCTACGCTTGATATGATGGTTGATGAACCAAATCTTTTAGAAGCTTTTTTTATAAAATTAATATCTTCTATAGCAGCTGAATTGACTATAACTCTATCAGCTCCATTATTTAACATTCTCTCTATCTCGTCTAAAGAATTAATACCACCGCCAACTGTTAATGGTATATGTAAACTTTTAGCTGTTTCTTTAACAAACTTTCTAAGATTGTTTGTTCCATATAATGTTGCAACATTATCTAAATATATAATTTCATCTGCACCATTTTCATAATAAGATTTCGCGAAGTCAAATGGCTTTCCAAGAACTCTAAGACCCTCCAAGTTAATTCCCTTTATCAACAAACCATTTTTAATATCCAATTTTGGAATTATTCTTATAAGTTTTTCCATAACATAGGTAAACTCAATGCACGATAATTTTAAGTAAATATTGATTTTGAATTATACCTAATCCATTTATAATAAATCTATTCTTATTTTCATCTTTTATTGTCCAACTCCTTGCTGGATTTTTCTGTCTTTTTAAGTCAAATGGCATATTAAATTTAGTAAATGAAAAAGATTTAACTTTTTTATGATTTTTTAGAAAACGTGAAAATGAACTTATTGATAAATTATTCCAACCCCTCTCAAGTTTATTTGTTTTAATATCATTTGACATTCTATAATATATAAAAACATCTACAGGATATGGATTAAACATATCACAAATATAAATTTCGCCTTTTGATTTAGTCCAATTTAGAATGTTTTTTAGAAATATAGTAAAATCGTCGAATATTGGATGAACTCCAACCATAAATATTTTTTCATATGTGTTAATAGGCCATGCTTTTGGATTTAAAACAGATTTCTTATAAAATTTACAATTGGGTACATTTTTTTTTGCTTTATTTACTAATTTTAAAACGGAGTCCATGCCATGAAATTCACATTGGGGATTTTTTTTTTTTAAAAAATAAATAAAATTCCCTGCCGCACATCCAACATCGAGACATAAAAATTTTTTGTTATTATTATTAAATGATAATTTTTCTATAAATTTAAAAACTTCTTTTGGGCTTAATTTATTATTATTTTTAAGATAAATTTTTGTATCAGCTGTTCTTTCTTTTTTTTTTATTTTTTTTGACATTAATAACTATAGATTTTTATTTGTGTTTAACATATATTTTAATAGTTTTTAAAAAAATATCAAAAAATTAATTGTTAAGAAATATGAGCAAGAAGTTAATTGTAATAATCATTTTTATATTCTTGGGAATAATTTATTTTTTTATAAATTTAACAATAAGCAATGAAAATTTTAGAGGAATAAAATCTATCTTAAGTTTGGAGCAAAAAAATATAATAAAAAAATATATTTTTCCCTATACACAGATTTCTATACTAGAAAAAAAAATATTAGATCAGAAAAAAAAATTAAGAATGTTTCGACCATGGGTTTATAAAAGTGAATTATACTTTAAAGAAAGCCTCCAAGATATAAAGATTAAAAAGAATGAAGACATAAAATTATCTGAAAATATGATTATGAGCAAATATACAATTCTTGACGGTTTTTATACTGGTTTGAGCAAAATAAAGCCAGGTGGTTATATTGATTTTCATCAAAATAATATTTTGATTTTATCTGCACGTGGAATTCTAGCTTATAATGATAATATTAATAACAAGCTTCATTTTAAACAAATTAAAAATAATATTAATGACTTTATAAGTTTTGAACAATTTAAAAGAGATTTTAGCAAGCTGACTGACTTATATATTTATGAAAATAAAATTTATATTGCATATACAGATGAAATTAAAAAAGACTGTTTTAATACAAGCGTAATATATGGAGACATGAATTATCAAGAAATAAAATTTAAAAAATACTTTGCGTCACAAGATTGTATTTCTTCACCATCTAATGCAGGATATTATTTTGCTGCCAGAAGTGGTGGAAGAATTCAAAATTTTGACAATAATCACATTTTATTATCAACTGGTGAGTATGGAGAAAGATTTTTAGCTCAGGAAAAAGATAACATAAATGGTAAGGTAATTAAAATTAATCCTAATAATTCAGATTTTGAAATTATATCGATGGGACATAGAAATCCCCAAGGTTTATTTTATGATAAAGATAATAATTTCATTTTACAAACTGAACATGGACCTTACGGAGGAGACGAAATTAATTTAATTGAAATTGATGAAATAAATATAAATAATCCACTTAATTACGGGTGGGCAATTTCATCTTATGGTGAACATTATGACCGTAAAACTAAGGAAAATGAGGAAATGTATAAAAGATATCCCCTATATAAATCACACGAAAAACATGGTTTTATTGAACCACTTAAACATTTTTCTCCTGCAATAGCACCCTCAGAAATAACAAAAATAAATAAAAACAGATATGTAGCATGTGGAATGAAAGCTAAATCGATCTTCTTTTTTGAATTAAATGATAAAAAAGAAATAATTAATTTTAAGAAAGTTAATATCTTTGAAAGAGTAAGAGATATAAAATTTCACAATAACAAAATATACTTATTCTTAGAAGATACTGTTTCTATTGGAATTATTAAATTAAATTAAGAATATTATTTTATAAATTTATTTAAGGGACATCTTTAATGTATCTATAAAATAGTCAATATCTTTTTTATCATTATAAATTCCTAAAGACACTCTAAATGTATTTTTATAATTTAACTTTTTCATTAATTTTTGACAATGGTGATGTCCATATCTTAGAAAAATACCCTTCTTATTTACATCTTGATAAATATTTAAATTTTGATTTTTCAAGATAAAAGAAATTATTGATTTTCTATTTTTAGATTTACCAAAAATTTTAATATTTTTGATATTTTTTAAATTAGATTCTAAATATTTGGTTAAATTTAATAGTTTTTTAATTATTTTTTTTCTTCCAAGATTTTTTAAAAAATTCATTGTTGTTGAAAGAGCTTCTACTTCTATTAAAAAATGTTTATTTTGTTCAAATTTTTTTTTTTTCTTTAAATATTTATTCTTAAAAACCAATACTCCAAGCCCCATTGGACCATACATTTTGTGAGACGAAAAAACAAAAAAATCACATCCAATTTTTTCTATATCTACCTCTTCGTTAATCATTGATTGGCAACCATCAACCAAGAAAGGTATTTTTAACTTTTTACAATAATCTATTATCTTCTGAGATACTGTATTTCCGTAAAAGTGAGATAAATGTGTCAAAGTAATCAATTTAGTTTTATTTGAACATAAATGTTTTAGAGAGTTTAATTTTAAATCTCCATTTTTTGAATATTTCATAAATTTTAGTTTAATTGATTTTTCTTTAACTAATTTTTTCCAAGGTGCTACACTAGAACGATGATCTAAATCACTAAATACAACTTCATCATCTTTTTTTAATTCATTCCCTATTATTTTTGTAGATACAAATTCTAATGCCTCTGTTGCAGAATTAAAAAAAAGTAAAGAATAATCTTTTGGGCAATTTATAAAATTTTTTATTATTTTTATTGAATTTTTAAAACTTTTATTTTTTTTTTTTAAAAAATTTCTTTTAGGTTTAAAATTTTTATTAAAAAAAATTAAATTTTTTTTAATTTTATTTTCTACCACATCTGGTTTAAAAGTAGTATTTGCTGAGTCCAGATAAACTAATTTTTTATTTTCTTTAAGAATAGTAAAATAGGATTTAATATTCATATTATTTCTAGTTTTGAAAATTTACTAAATTAAAATCTCCTTTTTTAATATTTTTCCAATTATTTTTTTTTGAAACTAAGACAAATATTGAAGAAGCTGGTATTGAAAATATTAGATTGTTTAAAATTTTATCTTTTTTATTAAGTAAATAGAATAAAAGAGCTCTTATACACGGCTCATGATTAATAATCATAAGCTTTTTATAATTATTTGGAGTATTTCTAATTATATTTTTCATCAATATGTCATCTATAAGGTACATTTTTTTTGATCTGTTAATTTTTATTTTTTTTTTAAACTTAGGTAATTCTTTTTGAATATGATTTAATGTCTTTAAAGCTCTGCTTGAGTCTGACGAATGAATAAAATCTGGAATACATTTTTTATCGTTTATAAATAACATCAATTTACTAATTTGTTTATATCCGGTTTTTGAAATATCTCTTTTGTGATCTAAGATTTGGTGATTTGACCATGATGATTTTACATGTCTTAATAATATTAATGTTTTCATTCAAAAATATATTTAAGTTTTTTTATTTAATTATTAATTATTTATACGAAAAATTAATTTTGTTTTATAAATGATGAAAGCGGCTTATCCAAATTTGCAAATTTTAATTTCATTCTTTCATAACCTCTAGATGTTGCAAAAGTCCTTTTAACCATATTGTCTACTTCATCTAAATCTATATTTGCAACATTTTTTTCTAAGATTTCATATTGAGCATCTGAATGTTCTATATCTGCACCCTGATGAGCTATGAATATTTCAAGTTCTTCCTCATTAAATCCTCTTTTTTTATATTCTAGTTCAAAAAATTTTGATATTGCAGGATACCATCCTTCAATCGCACAAGTGCAACTCATCAGTGCAAATAAACTTGATTCTTTGCATATATTCATCCATTCATTATTAATCTCTTCGAGTTCCTCATTGAATTCTGGCATAGTTCCTTTTTTGACTGGAGTACCTTCAAAAAGCTTAAATCTCATATCTAAATGGTCAATATGTTCCTCTGTTTCTCCTTCATCATCTATTACTTCATTCATTATCAATAACTGTTGATCATTCACCAAACCTTTTTTCTTACCTTCTTCAAGTTTTTCTTTATATATATTCTGAATTTTTTCTCTTGTATTTAACGCTCTATAAAGTTCTACAATTTCACTTTTCAGTATTTCTTCTCTATTGAATTTTCCACTTTGTAGTTCTCTCATAAATTCCATCTCAGAAATTTTTGGATGATGTGATATTAGTATATTTTTAATTTGCATAATTACTATTTTATATAATATTATTTTAATTTAATCAAATTAACTAAGAAAAATCTTTTTTGTATTTTATTTAATTTTTCCATTCCTAAATCATTCATTTTATTTCTATCATTATTATACCATTCATAAAATATATCAGATTTTATTCTTTTATTAAAAAAATTACTTTCTAAACTAAATTTTTTTACATGTTGTTTGATCAGCCCTGGTAATCGTTCATAATGGGTTGGGCCTATATTACCTTTAATATTTTTTATGGGTTTAAGGTTATTTTTTTTCCTAATCATATTTATTATTGGCTCATATGCAAAATTGTAATTTTGATTTGCGTCATCTACGAATATGAAAGAATTGTTAGAAAATTTTTTTATAATTGATAATATTTCTCCAGAAATTGTTTTCCAGGTATGATCTGAGTCATGAAAGGAGATATCTATTTTGCTTTTTGTAAGATCACTGATCATACTTAAGCCTGTATTATTGTCTAAGCTTGTCGAATTAATAAATTTCCAGTGTTCAGAAACTGGCTTTTTATGAAGTTTACACAGTGTTTCAGATGCTATCATATTTATATACGAGGCTTTTGTGCTATTTGTGTCCCAAGATAGTAATGTTCCATTATTAAGCATCGCAAAATGAAGAAATAGCAATGTACTTGAGCCAATACCTGTTTCCACAATACAAATTTTTTTTTTATTTTTAGAATAAAGTTTTCTTAATATTGTTATAAATTCAGAATCTGGTAAGGAGTTTAACCACCTTGGTAACAATCTTTTTATACCAATTAAAAACTGCTCTGTTTCTTTTAAGTTAAAATTTTTAATTTTCTTTTTATTATCTGATATTATAAAATTATACATTGTTTAGTTTAAATTTTTAAAATGATAGCTAATAAGTTATACCATAAAAAAATTTAATCTAAAAAATAAAATAAAACGATATAAAAAAAGGTATCATTTTGGTTATTTGGGTAATTGGAAAATCAGGAAGCGGTAAAACTTTTTTTTCGTCAAGACTAGTCAAATTTTTAAAAAAAAAAAATTAAAAATAAAATGGTTAGACGGTGACAAATTTAGAAAAAAATATTCAAAAGATCTTGGTTACTCCTTAAGCGATAGAATAAAGAATTCTGAAAGAGTCCAAAAAGTGTGTAAAAATTTTGAAAGTCGTAACTACATCGTCATTGCTTCAGTACAAGGTTTTATTAAAAAGCACCAAAAAAAAAACAGAACTTATTTCAAGGACTATATTCAAATTTTTATCAAAGCAAACTTTAAATTATTGAGGAAAAGAAATATAAAAAAAATTTACTCTAATAAAAAAAATATACTTGGATTAGATATAAAATTTCCTGTACCCTACAAATCTCATATAGTTATTAATAATAAATTTAATAATAGTTTTTTACTATTAATTAATAAATATTCAAAAAATATTTATGAACAAATACAGCAAAAATATTAATTTAAATATTAAAAATAAATTCAAAAATGCCAATTATCATTATAGTAATTATCTTAAGAATTTTTTTGATAGTAGAATTAAGCTTAAAAAAAAAATTCTGTTACAAAGATGTTATAACTATAAAAAAAATAACGATAAAACTTTAAATGATTTAAAATACATTTTTTTTAACAAAAAAAAGAATAAAAAGAAAATTTTTGTCTTTTATAAAAAATTTGAAATAAATCTTAAGCTTAAAATTGAATATAATAAATCTAATATAGCTATTTCAAAAAAAAATACACGTTACGAGTCATATATTTATTTAGGACATCTTATTATATTATTAAAAAATTTAAATGACTTTCATAAGTTAAATATTATTTTAAAAATATTAGATATATTAAGTCAAAAAAAACTTTCACTATCCTATCAAGAGAAATTGTTATTTTTAAATTTAATAGAAATTGAAAGTAAAATAATAAAAAAAATATATGCTTCAAAATAATTTATCTTTATTACTTTTTAATAATAAGAGATCTTTAGAATATCTAAAATGTTTTAAAAAACTTAATAAAAAAGTACTAAGAATTATTTTTGTAGATGATAAAAAATCAAGTTTAGAGAGAAATCAAATCAAAAAGTTAATAAATACAGAAAAAATATTTTCAAACAACAAAACTTTTTACTGTAAATCATTAAGTAACAATGTTGCAAAATATATTCTATCTTTAAAAGAAAAAAATTTTATAGTTTCTCTAAAACATGGTGAAATTATAAGTGATAAAGAATTATTAATTAAAAAAAATCTAATACACTTTCACCCTGGTAAATTACCTTTTTTTAGAGGCGCAACTTCTATTTATTATAGCTTGCTTAAAGAAAAACAAATTTATTGTAGCTGTCTAAAATTATCGAATAAAATAGATGGAGGAAGTGTTTTATTTGAAAAAAAATTTAAATTTCCAAAACCCAAAAAGTCTATCGATTACAATTACGATATTGAGATTAGATCTAAATGTCTTTATCATTTTATTAAAAGTAATAAATCTTTTAAATTTTCAAAACAAAAAAAAATATTAGAACATCATTACTATTTAGCACATCCTATATTAAGAAAACTTGCATTTCTTAAAATGTTTAAAATATAATTAAATTTCAAAATTTATTGAAAACTTTGGTATAAAACAAAAAAATTAAAATTTATTCAGTACATAAATTTTGATGAAAATTATTTTGATAAAAAAAAACTTACCTTGATCAAGGTAGACCAAATAAACATATACCTTTGTAAATCATGTCTTATGTTAAATTTTTAACTTCTTTTATAAGAATTTCTAACAAGTAAAATAAAAAAAGACAAAATCATTCCCACAAAGAAACTTGGAATTATAAAATTTTTTGCAGGTGTTGAAATTTGAGCAATTGGTGAAGCTTTGTCCAAAATAAGATTATAATTTAAACTATATTCATTAATTTTAGACTTTAAATCTTTAAGATGCATTAGTTGTTTTTCTAGCACTTTAGATCCTCTATAAAATAAGGCCTCTGGTTCATTAACAACAGAATTTCCATCAACCATTGATGTTAAAATTGGATTTTCTAGATTAATCTCAATAGCAACTTCTAAATTTTTTTTGTGATCGTTAATTTTAGAAACGAGCAAGTTATTAATTTGTTTTTTGAATTCTGTCTCAGTCTCTTTTTTAACAAATAATACATATTTATTTAAAAACTCCTGATTTTTGAATTTTTTTATTAATTTTAGACTATAGTTTATTGTGTAAGGTGTTATTTTTTTTGTTTTTCTATTCTGATTAATCGATACAGTGCCTTGATATATATCGGGTGATAATTCAGCATATTCAGTATTTTGCTGAAAAAATTTTATTAGTGTTTCAGAAGAATCTAATAGCAATAAAAATTCTTTATTAAAATATTCGTCAGCACTAATATCAGTCTCAAGATTATAAATGAACAGGTCGTTGTACTCTTTAAATATCGACTTTGGAGCACTTCTGATTTTTACTGTGGTTTCAAAATATTTGGGTAAACTTGCACCATAAAAGTAGCCAATTACTGAAATAATTGCACTCGAGACAAGGATTATAAACTTATCCTTCCAAAAACTTTTAAATAATTTGCCAATATCAATTAAATCATCGTCTTTAGATATATTTCTAGATTTCATATTTTTAAAACTTTAAATTATAGACCTTCAAGTATTGAATATAAAGAATATTAATTTTTTTGAAATGTATTTACAGATTTATTGTTTAAAAAAATTTTTTTCAGTGCATAAATCAAGCCAATTGAGCTATTAGTACTGGTCAGCTGCACGCATTACTGCGCTTCCACACCCAGCCTATCAACGT
>MDSZ01166215.1_pt1 | contig 16301 bp, 13 predicted proteins | sample 811201 | NCBI WGS metagenome assembly MDSZ01 (sample SAMN05326647, study PRJNA326480) | marine metagenome | isolation source: seawater | place: Indian Ocean: North | collected 2010
AATTCTGTGGCCAAAGCCGCTTCTTATGATCGAGGGAGAAACCTAAGTGGAACCACCACAAGGTCTAACAGAATTCACAAAGTTCCCGCAAGAGATAGGCATGTAAATATTCGTGAAGGTATGTTGCCATACAATTATTCCGCAGACGGTGTCAATGTGCGGGATGCAATACAATTGTGCCAAAAAGCTTATGCAAACATTTCTATTTTTAGAAACGCAATTGATGTTATGGCAGAGCTTTCCAATTCTGATATTTATTTAGAAGGAGGCAGCAATAAATCTAGAAATTTTATCAATGCATGGTTGAACAAGGTAAAAATTTGGAATCTTAAAGATCAGTATTTTAGAGAATACTATCGTTCTGGTAATGTTTTTCTTTACAAGATAGACGGCAAGTTTTCTTCACAAGATTTTACCAAAATGATCAAAAGCTACGGCTCAAGAATAACAAATCAAATTCCATTGCGTTATGTTTTGTTAAATCCATTTGACGTTATTGCTAAAAGAAGCAGTAGTTTTAACAAAACAGGTTTGTACGAAAAGCTTTTAAGTGAGTATGAGTTAGAAAGATTGCAAACGCCAAAAGACGAAACAGACAAACAAATTTACAAAGGGTTACCTCAGTTTATTAAAGAGAAAATAAAAAAGGGAAGTTACTTTACTGATGGAATAAAAGTTGAGCTTGATCCCGCGAGATTAAGATACTCTTTTTATAAAAAACAAGACTACGAACCATTTGCAGTTCCTTTTGGATACTCTGTACTTGATGACATAAATATCAAGATGGAATTTAAAAAAATAGATCAAGCTATTGTAAGAACAATAGAAAATGTGATTTTGTTAATAACAATGGGTAATGAGCCTAGTAAGGGTGGTATTAATCACAATAATCTCGCTGCAATGCAAGAGCTTTTCCGAAATGAAAGTGTTGGTCGAGTATTAGTTTCAGATTATACAACAAGTGCAGAATTTGTTATTCCAGAGGTTAATAAGGTAATTGGCGCAGAAAAGTATAAGGTAATAAATGAAGATATTAAAGAGGGTTTGCAAAACATTATCGTTGGTTCTGAAAAGTTTTCTAATACACAGGTAAAAGCAAAAATATTTTTAGATAAACTTAAAGAAGCTAGACATGCGTTTTTGAATGATTTTCTTGGGCCAGAAATAAGAGATGTTTGTAAAACCATGGGTTTTAGGTCTTTTCCTGTTCCACGATTTAAAGAGGTAGACATGAAGGACGAGTTGCAGCTTTATAGAATCACAACCAGGCTTATTGAGCTCGGAGTTGTAACTCCGCAACAGGGCATGGAAATAATAAATACTGGAGCATTTCCAAGCGCAGGAGACCTCGAGAAAGGTCAAGATAAATTCGTTGAAGATAGAAAGAAAGGTTATTATAACCCAATTGTTGGTGGCGTACCAATGATTGAGGAAGATGAAGATGCTCCTGCTCCTCCGCCAGTAAACAAGCCTTCAACTACTAGAAATCCAGTTGGTCGTCCGCCTGGCACTAGCGGCGTTCCTCAGCAGCAAAAACGCAAATTAACTACTGCTTTTAGTCGAGACGGAATTAAAAAAACGATATATGATGTAGAAGATTTACGAGGTAAAATTGCTAAAGGCGTTAAAGGTAAATACCAAGTAAAAAGGCTAAATAAAGCTCAAAACAAGGTTGTTGATCAATTATGTGAAGCAGTGATTGCGTCTACAGAAAAGTTGTCATGGCAAGATAAAGCCCAGACTTGTATTGAAGACATTTCAAATATAGATGAACTAAAACCAATGAGCGAGGTGCTAGACATCTCGTCTCAACATGAGCTTACTCTTTATCCATCAGCTATTTTGTATCACAGCAAAAGTTCACAAAACTAAAAAAACCGTGTATAATTTAGACTGAAGATCAATGTCAAAACAGTCTTTTAAATATAAAACTAAATTTGTTCAACCAATTATTGCTTCTTGTGATTTAGATGAAGAGACTTATCGCGTTTCTATCGCCTCTTCACTTGATGAGCTTAAGAAAATTATTCCATCATCAATTAACCTAGAAAGAAACATAGATTTATCTGCAGTAGCTTTTAATGGCGCTGTAGTTAACAAGTTTAATAAGAATCACGATGGTATTGACTCTGAGTCGGCTGTAGCAATAAAAGATTACTTTGTTCACAAGCCAACAAACATAGAACACAAAAAGCAAAGAATTGTTGGGCATATTGTTTCTGCGGGATTTTCAGAGTATGCAACAAATAATATTTTGTCTGATGAAGAAGCTAGAAATTTAAAGGTTCCTTATAACCTTGCGTTTGGTGCAGTTGTTTACAGAATGGTTGACAGAGATTTTGCAAATTTAATCGCAGAATCCGCAGATCAAGAAAGCTCATATTACAAACAAATTTCAGCAAGTTGGGAAATTGGCTTCAACGATTACCAAATTGCTTTGGGTAGTGAGGATCTATCTCAAGCAGAGCTTATCACAGATTCTTCTCAGGTAAGAGAATTTAGTAAATATCTTCGCGCAAACGAGGGAACTGGCGAAATGGATGATGGAACTTTAGTGAGAAGATTAATAGTCGGTCAAATTTATCCACTTGGCATTGGTTATACGTCAAAACCAGCGGCAGACGTAGAAGGTATAGTCATCAAAGAGAATGACGCCAGGCCAGAGATAGAGGAAAAAGATGACCAAATTGATGTTGAAAGCGCCAAATTAATTTTAAAAAATATTTTAAACTTTAAAAAAAGTATTTCCCAAAAGGGAAAAAACAATGTAAATTCAAAAAAGGGAATAACCATGGATTCAAAAACACTAATCCAAGAAATCAAGTCGGTGCTCGACGAGAAACTTTCTTCTGAAAAGTTTTCTGATGAGTCAGTCGCAAATATTTCCGACATCATTAATGATGCCATTCTGCAAAAGAATGAGGAATATAAAGCTGACCTATCAAAAGCTCAAGAAGAAAAAGCTTTGATCGAAGCAGAACAGAACGAGCTTAAAGCTTCTGTTGACGATTTGAGTCATAAGCTTCAAAAAGCCCAAGAGAAAATTGATGAGTTCGAAAGTGCTCAGAAAGCTCAAGAGGCTTTGGCTAGGTTCAATGCGAGAATGGAACAAGTTGAGCAGGACTATGAGCTTGAAGAGGCTGACTTAAAGATCGTCGCTAAAGAAGTACAAGAGCTAGATGTGAATGATGAAGCTTTTGCTTCTTATCAGGAAAAATTAGCGGTAGTTTTTAAACATAAAAATAAAGAATTTATCGCTGAACAAAACAAGAAATTTGATCAAGCTGTGTCCGAAGCGGTTGAAAAAAGAGTCCAGGAAATTAAAGAATCCAAGGCTTCTGATGACAATCCAGAGGGTGATGAGCCCGCAGCCGAAGCTAACGAAGCTGAAGCTGCACCAGACACAGAAGAGCAAAAAGATTTAGAAGAAAGTCTCGAACAAGCAGAAGAAACCTCTCCTGAGATTTCTAATGTTAACGAAGCTTCTTCTGGTGAGACGGAAACTCTTAAAACTAAATTCCAGTCTGCGTTTAGCAGAGACAATATTAACGTAACATACTAAACCATTATGGCATTAAGACTATTACCATTCAGACAGTATGACGAAAACGACGTTATCAATTTATTTGCTAACGCGACCTCGGACGCCAAACCTGATACTAACGGAAATGGCAGTGCGGGCGTTTTCGTCAAAGTAAGCAACGGCGACTTTAAAAAAGACGTCGTAACGTTCGTGGATCGCACGGAGCTTTCGGCTTCTTATGCGCATACCACTAATAAATATCCAGAAAACACTCTTAAGATTGATGTCGCAGACATTGAATCTCTTAAAGGGCAAGTTTTGGGTATTACGCTGAGACAAACTCTCGAAAAAGACGAGAATGAAGAGAAACTAATCTACAATCCCGTTAAACGAGACGAGCTTCAGGCAGTGAATTCTGGACAAGCAGTTCCAGTTGCAACCCGAGGTATCTTTACTCTCACACAAGATGCGATCTCTTCAACTTCGACTGATTTCGGCACTCAGCCGTCTCCTGGTCAAGCTGGAGTTATTGCAGAAGCAGGGAAAGTCAGTGGCGTGGCATATACATCTTTGTATGATGCCGTCGCTAATCCGACTGGATTTGTTGTTCCTGGAACGAACACCGATTCGGATCATGGCGAGTTAACCTTTACGCCCAACCACGTTGTTGGAACGTTTATTGGCACTGGCACAAGAACGACCGTAGGTTCTTTCACGGATGCTTATGCTGGCTTTTACGCAGTATTTAAGCTTGATTGCTAATATGAACATATAGAGAGAAAGGAAACTATATAAAATGAAAATTACCTTAAAAAGAACTAACGAACAAATCGAGCTTATTAAAGCCATGGCTTCTAGAAACAGAGATGTTGCTTATGAAGCCCAAATAGCTTTGGCTGAGTTTATCGGCCCTGTTATTAATGAAGTACTGAATCAGGCACCTGTTTTCAGTAATCTGTTTACAAACATGCAGTACAATGCGGATGACAATCCGAGTATTCCATTGGATTTGTATTACGACATCACAGACGAAGATTACATCAACGTTTATACTACTTCTGTTCCTGGTGGTTTGCCATCTAATCATGTGCATCCTACTCACAGTGAGTTGAAGTTCGCAACCTATCGCTTGGATAGCGCTGTGACCTTTGATAGACGTTATGCTTCTCGTTCACGATTGGACGTGGTTAGCAAAACATTCACTCGAGTAGCCCAAGAAATTCTACAGAAGCAGGAAAGAACCTCTTCTAATATCGTCTTGAGCGCTCTTATGAATGGTAGCACAACTGCTGATGGAGTTACTTATAAGCACATCTTCTCAAACGCTAAAGCGGGCGTGGCTGTTGGAGGTTTTCAGATTTCTGATTTGAACAACCTTATGCTCCGCGCTAAGAGAATCCGTCCTTCTTGGATCGGTGGTACCCCAGTCGGACAAGGATCTGGTGTTACTGATCTTATGGTTTCTCCTGAGACTATGCGTGACATTCGATCAATGGCTTATAATCCAGTTAATGAAAAGGACGCTGACGGTTCTAAGGCAGGTAATGGTGACCAACTTCTTGGTGCTCCTGAGTCTGTCAGAGCTCAAATGTTCGGTCAAGCTGGAGTGCCCGAGTTCTTCGGTATCAGCTTGATGGAAATTCACGAGCTTGGCCCAAGCAAGAAATGGACTACATTGGCTTCAACCTTCGAAACTGATCCTGATACTCATCCTGAGACTGGTAGTGACTTCACGTTTGCTGCTACAGATGACTTGGCAATCGGTATTGACCGCAGCCGCGAGGCTTTGGTTCGTGCGGTTGCTGTTGATTCAGAGACTGGCGGAGAGTTCAATCTTGCCGCTGACGATCAGTTCTCAGTACGCCAGGGTAAAATTGGTTACTATGGCTCGCTCGAGGAAGGTCGTATCGTTCTCGATGATAGAGTGCTTGTGGGTGTTTGTATCGATAGATAATACTAATTATAAACGCAAGCTTATAAACAAGCCCGCTCCACAAGGAGCGGGTTTTTTATTTTCACAAAAAAGCCTGTAAGTGTAAAAAAAATAGAAAATATCAGAAATTGATGATATCATATATTATGAACAAGAAAAGCACAAAAACTTCAAAGACAAAAGCTTCCGCGCGAGCCAAGGCAAACAAACTGGACTCAATGAAATTGACGGACGGTAAGGCTGATGGTAAAAAAAGCGTTTACAAAGAAGAAATTCAAAAAGCGCAAGATCTAGAAGACCTTCTTGGTACTCGAAACCTAGCCCCATTTGGAACTTACAATGAAGCAACTTTTGATGAACAGTTACAAAACATGACTTTATCTGAAATGCAAGAAATGGCTGTGAAATTGGGAATATTTCCGAACACCAATAGATCGGTTCTAAAAAACAGATTGAAAAAAGAATTTGTAAGCACAACAAAGGGCGATAGAAGCGTTAGCGTTCAAGCTAAATCTATTGTTGATAAAAATCACCCTAACTACAATAAGATTAAAGAAATCATGGCTGAAGGGTTTTAAGGTATGTCTTGGAATGATTTTGGAGATTTAGCATCAGGTATTTTTGTCAACGAGTTTGACGAAGATACTGATATGGCTACGTTAACAGAGATATCTGGATGGTTTTCTCAAAATCTAGGAGAGTTAAATACTTTACTTTTTACTAGTTTTAGCGGTTCAGGTAACGGTGTTATACAGCCTACAAGATTCGGCCTTGAAGAAAGCGGTATTTTTAAAAAACTTTATCTCAAGCATTTTTATAGAAAAAAAGCGCGAAACGTTCTTAAAGGCATAGATAGTAGTGTTGATTTTATAAGCATACGAGAAGGAGATACTGCTATCACTCGCACAAATAAAAACGAGATTGCCAAAACTTACAGAATATTATCCAAGGATTTAGAGGAAGAGCTCGAAAAGCAAGTTTATGCTTATAACTATTTTAAAGCTGAGCCAAGGCAGGTCGCTGGAGACGAAGTAAGAATTGAGCCTACTGGCCAAACAAACTAAAACTCAGGTCCATTGGGGGTTGTACCGCTAAGAGTAAATCCCGCGGTTTTTGGAACTTGATCTGGAGTGCATTCAAATGTAAATACAGCGTTTACGTTCATACTGCCTCCTATTCCTTGTGAAAAACTCTGCGACTGAAGTTTGGCGTCATAAATCCTCATTGATACTCTTGGAGTTTTATGTGAATCTAAATCTGTTTCATTAAAAATTACTTCCATATCGTAGTTTTCGTCATGTACGAAAATATCACGCAATCCTGCGCCCAAGTCTGAATTTGACGCTGTAACGTATTTTCCTGCATCGAACTCACTTGCAGTCGCCTCAATGCTAATCTGGCCTAGAGAGGGAAACTGTGGCTTTCTATCGTATACGTAGTTTGACCCAAGACCAAATAAATCTCTTCTGGTAATTGGAATGTTTATTGATACTGAATTAACATGAGCTGTTTTTTCTCCACTAAACTTTATTCCTCCAATATTAGGATTAGCAAGATGAACATCTATATCTGAAGGTTTTATGTAATTAATTCCAGTAGGCATTGAGTTACTTAAATCTCCCACGCCTCCCGCGTTATGATCCCCGCTTCTTATTAAATATCTCCATTCGTTGTTTTTGGTGCCGTCTTGTAAGTTAATGGCTGGAGTTATGCCAGACCCCCAAAACTGTCCTGAAGGATCATAGTCACCGCTTATATTTGTATCAAACTTTACGTTAGACGCTACATAATCCAAAGAAACCAAAGGAAAACTTCCAACAGAAGCTTCTACCGAATAATTGGTGCAAAAACAATTGCCAAATGATAACACATCGATTCCAGCAAAATTACTCGCAAAATTAAATTGATCACTTTGTTGTTTTGTAACTCCAAAGAAAAAATTTCTGTCTTGACCTGTTTCTTGAATGCCGCTCAAGAAAGCTGCATTTCCTGCGGTATTAAATCCTAAAATATGCTCATTTCTTCCGTCGTGCAAAAAATAACTAAAAGATAATCCAACATTTGGCTGCTGAGTTAATTTTCTTGCAGATAGTTTGTGGCTACCTATTTGTTTTATTTCGTTTCTGCTGATGGAAAAGTCAAAACTTGCGGCTTGTAAAAGCTTTAAACTTCTTAATTTAGTTTGCCGAAAGCCTTCGTCAGAGTCTGCATGATGCGCTTCATGTGAACTATAAGATGGAACAGGGCCAGCCATTAGCCCTACATTACTATAGTTAATCCTATTCCTTAACGACATGTCTGTATAAAATTACACCACAATCTCTCGATTGTGGTGCATGATATATTATTATTGTAATCTATTTACTAAACCTCAGTAATCGCGCGCTCGAGGAAATCAACAGCTTCTGCTTCAATATTATTACCAGATATAAACAAGCCGTTTGTGTTATCCTCTGGACCACCAACCGTAGCACTAAAGCTTAAATCTACAGTTTTATTGTCGCCTATACTTGAGCTGAAAGATTCACTTTCTAGCTGGGCATTTTTAATTTTAAACGCTATTTGGTCGGAACCTTGTCCTGCTCCAGCATTACTTGGAGATCTCATCACAATTTGCAGCTCATGTTTTTGCTCTGCGTAAAGCTCGTCAAAAAGAGTTCCAGCTTTAAGATCTGCAACAATTGCACTAATTCCAACATTCACAGTGACTGGAAAGTCGATTTCACGAGCAAAACCAAAGGCGTTGCCAAGTTTTTGTATATTGCTTCTTCCAAGTGGAACATCAATTGTAAAGCTTTGAATATGAGCTGAATTACCATCTGCTCCATCAGAAAGGTCTGTAATCACAGCTGGATCACCAAGATTCAACTGGATGTCACCTGGTCTTAATGTTGCTCCTACTACACCTGTAACTGGATGCGGTAAATGATATGTGCAGCTGCCCTCAACTCCCGCAGAAGGGTCGATAGAAGGCGTAGACATTGAAAGCGATGCTGTATCAGATCGAATATTTAATCCTTCAACGCTTACGCTGGCAGTTGGCAGTCCTCCAACAGAACCTTCAACACTATAATTAGTGATATATCCATTACCTATGGAAATTACAGAACTAGTAGAGCTGCTTTCTGCACCAGCACTATTTTTGTCAGTATTTGCATCCTGACCTTCTGAAACGGTTAAAATGTGATAATTTCTACCAGAAGCATTAGCAAGCACGCCAGAAATAGCAGACTCGGCCCATTGAGCGTCTGCGGAAATTCCCAGTTTCGCTTCATTTGTTCCGTCTGTTAATAAATAGGAAAAGTCAAGAGAAACGGTTGGTGCTTCAATAACTGCTGTATCGATTCTTGCTAGCGTGCCAAATTGATTAACATCTTGGCGTGCGATTGAAAAGCTATAGTTGGCGCTTTGTACTCGATGAATCTGGTGTATTGATCCAGATCCAATATGTGGGACCGCATTGCTAGTATGCGCGCCATTAACAATGTCGATTCCTCGGCCTCCCGACGCTAAAGCTGTCACGAAGAGGGCTTCACTTTGATAAATTACTCTGTTTCTAGGCATGATTATAAAAGGTTAAACTCGTTATTGTTTACAAGTAAACGATAACTTTGGGAAGTTTTTTTTTTGTTTTAAATGTTTAAAGTTGACTTTTAACTTTTAATAGACTTTAGTTTTGAGTATCTATGTGCGGATGTCTAAACTTACACAGTTCAAAATCAATAAAACCTACAAAAATATTAGGATTTATTCTTTTATTCACTTTATCACTTAACTTTGACGATACCACATTATCTATGTAAAACAGCTCTGCAGTATTTTCGTCCGCGACGGTCTGATAATGAAATCCTGTAGGATATGTGTCTGTTTTTATATCTCCAAATTCAGTTATTGGAAAATCCTCAAAATTAATCGGAGTAATAGATTTATGTATAGAATCTGTAGCTAAAGATAATACGCATTCAACACAATACACATCTGAAGCCATAACAACAGCTTTCATATTTGTTCGGGTTTCTGTTCCTCCTCCGAAAGACATTGGTTCGTTTTGAGAACCTTCGTTTGTAAGAAAAATTGCAGGTATAACTTGGTCGTATGGAGTAACCCCTGTTTCAAGTATATCAAATCTACTGTTTGTTTTAAATACATTTTCAACAATTAAATCTTCTTCGGTTTGGTTGGTAAGGTATAAATTAAAGTCTCTTACCGCAAAAGCTCCACTAAATTCTAAATCAGTAGAAGGTATATTCCCCGCATTGTCTCCAGTAAAAAATACTCGTCCGTTTTCATAATCTATTTTCATGCCGCTTGTGCCGCGATATATTTTTTTATCTTTATCGCCACTAATATAGTCTACAACGTTTGGCACGTCACTGGATTTTGGTGCTATTCCGCTGTCAGTCATCCATTGTTTGTACGGACTTGCGTAAATACTATATGATTCGCTTAGTCTGTCGTCTGCTTGGTCAATGAAAAATTTACCAGTTTTTAACGTATAAGCTTCTCCATCTGATAGCAAATAATTATCAAGCCAGAGATAAAAACTGGTCATTACTTTATGTTGATATTGTGGTTTCATTATAATCTTAGTGACTTAATTTTTTCTTCGAAATTATTTAAAATTTTTGAAATATAAGAAACAGCCCTAAATGTGCCGCCTCTGAATTTACCTTTTGTCTGTATTCCTGCTCCAGATCTACTAGCCTGGGTTTCTAAGTACATATATTTACCTAACCCAGATATTCCTGTCTCAATGCCTCTTAGCCAGCTTCTTCCTGACGCCCATGGCAAAGGTGTTGCGGCAAAAAGGTCGTTTTTGTTTGGGCGGGAAACTACAAACTTTAATCCTGTTTTTGTGACTGAAGAAAAGTCGATTCGACTGCCTGCTAGCATCTGCCTAACTATTTCCGTTGGCCTGTCTCCTTTAGCGAAACCTATAAAACTAAATAAATTACCATTATCTATAAACTGACTGCTGCGTGCATTTGGCCCCTTAACAAGTTCTTTTGTGACAGGATGCATATCAAATTCCATCAACATTTCTGCTTTTAACTTTTTAAATTCCCTTTGCAGCATTTCATTGGATTGATGTTTAATAACTGGCCCAATTTTAGCCTTTACCTGGTTCATTACAGCTGTAGGTATTGCAGGCATCTTATTCGTCTATAGGTTTTAAGTAATAAGTATAAAATTGAGCATCAAACAAGCCGTGCGGTCTTGAATCGCCTTCTATAGTAAATCTTCGATTGTCTAACTGAATTCTTTTTGCATCTTTCAAGTATTCATGCGCATCTCCGCTTACTTTGATTCGAACACTTCCTGCAGGAAGTTTGATTTTTAATTGAGAATCTACGTTTGCTTCGCTTGAGAAATATTGCTCATCTTGGTTATAGTATTTAACTCTAGCTTTAAACGTGCCAGATTGTGTGACGTTTACTATGCTAGTTGTTGCCCCAGCAGTTCCATAAACAGAATTAAAACTAGAGTTTGGGCTGGAAACTGTTTTCTGAGCTTCTTTAATAATAGCAATATCGCGGCTAAAAGTATCATGTACGTCTCTTAATACACCGTTTAATGTGTTTTTTTCTGCAGCTGAAATTAAACTCGCCATAACTGATATATACACTTTTTTAACCTTTCTGATATTTTTTTGTGTAATAAAATTTAGGTATAAGGTATTATTATGGACGCAAAAGGACTTCTTCAGGAGCATTATTCGCGCAGTACAAAAAGTTTATTTAAAAGATATTTGGTTTTACTAGAAGATCTTCAGGTAGAACATTGTATTAATTTTTCTAAACTTAAAAAAAATTTACCGCAAGAATACCGTGCGATAATTGATCAAGCAGATTATTTTGATCGGGACAAAATGCAATATTTAAGAAAAAAAGTTTTAGATATTGGCAACGAAAGCGTTAGATCAACAAGTACAGACTTAGATTCTTTTGAAATTCATTTTGAATTCAAACAAGATTAACTTATAATAATTTAGAGAAAATATGAAAGAAATTTATAGTTTCACTGTAGAAGTTCAAGAACCGAAGACGAGGTCTGTTGAAAAAACAGTTATTAATAAAGAAACAGACAAAGAGGAAAAGGTTACTGTTGAAGAGGAGTACCTGGAACCAGTTCCTGTGCAAGTAATTATTCGCGAGCCTAATCGTCGAGAAATTGAAGAAGCGGATATGGAATACAGTATCGAAATGAGTAACTGTATCAAAAAGGGCGTACTAACGAAAGCTATGCTTGCAAAAAAATATAGCGATAGCGGCGGACTTTTAAGTGAAGAGGATGCTACGTTTCTGACTAGGAAGTATGGAGAGCTTGCCGAGTTACAAACTTTATATACTAAATTAGGCTCAAAAACCTCGAAAAAAACAAAAGCAGACAATAAAAAAATTACTGATACTCTTCATAAATTATCAACAGTAAGAAAAGAAATTGTTGAAATGGAGACTGCTTATAGTTCGGTTTTTAATCATACAGCAGACACGAAAGCTCAAAACAGGGTTGTGTTGTGGTATGTTTTAAATTTATCTTATATTCAAAAAGAAACAGACGAAGAGCCATCAGTATTCTTTAAAGGTAATACTTTTGAAGAAAAGCTAAGCCATTATTATGAGTTGGATGAAAGCGCTGATGAATTATATGGTCTTATTCAAAATAAATTAGCAACATATATTAGTTATTGGTATTTTAGCGCAGCTTCTACAAGAGAAGATTTCGAACAACTTAATCAAGATATCGAACAAGAGACTATCTAAATGTGCAAGAAGGCGCCATATATAAAAGAATTTTTCGCGACACAGTCCAAGCTTTCTCTGTAGGAATATATAAAAACTCTACTGTTTATATAAAACATCTTGGTCTTTGTGACCAAGTAGAGCTAGAAGATGTTAAACTGGGGCATTTTGAAAAAGCTAAATCAAGGGGAATTCCAACAGAAGAAGAAATGCTGGAATTTCTTCGCGAACAAGGAACTTGGACGACAGAAGACGATCAAGAAATATCAGAATCAGAAACTTACATTGATCGTTTGATATATAATAAAAGAAACTTATATTTAAAAAGTCAGCTTACAAGACAAGATCAATTAATTTCTGAGGCCAGACAGAAAATACAAAAAAAATATGAACAAAAAAAAGATTTAGTTGGCAATACCTGCGAAAGTTATGCAGAAAAGCGGGGTACTGATTACTACATAATGAAGAGCTTTTATCATGAAAAAGACTTTAAAAACCCTATATTTGAAGAAAGTAAATTTGATGATGTTGCTTCTCAGGAATTACTGACTGTCAGCGGTTTATATACAAAAGTTTTTGAAAAATTTACAGATTACAACTTTCAAAAATTAGTTTTAGAAGATTTTTTCGGTCCTTTGATGAGCCTTTGTGAAAACTCTGTAGAATTTTTTGGTAAGCCAGTTGCTCTTTTAACTCACTATCAACTAAGGCTTTTAGTATATACAAAGATGTTTAAGAACATATTGCAAAGCGAAGAAGAAATTCCTGTGGAAATGCGAAATGACCCAGAAAGATTGATGGATTGGGCAAGAAACCCCAAAGGCAGAGAAAGAGCTAAAGAAACGCTTAATAAAGCAGAAGGTGGTGGAGCTGGAATCTTTGGAGCAACAAAAGATGACCTTAAAAGTCTTGGTGTTGATGGGAATGATCCAGGCAATGTTTCGCTTGAACAGGCGGTTAAAGATAAGGGTGGAAGTCTGTCAATGAAGGATTTAATGAAATTAAGTGGATTTGAATAATTTTTTTGTGTAATTTCCTTTAAGGTTTTAGGAAATTTATCATGGCAAAAGTATTTATTCCAGTTGAGTCAAAAGGTTTAGAGAAATCTATAATGCGCGAGTACGAATCTGCGCGGAGCAGAATAAAGCGCGGAGGAGGAATCTCTGGTATTGATGAAAAAAAATTCGTTCAGCCACTAGGCAGAATTAGACAGAGTGCGGATGAGTTTACCAAGTCAATGGAAGCATCAAACGCGCGTGTTATTGCGTTTGGCGCTAGTGTAGGTGTTATTAATGCAGTTCAAAAAGCTTTTACCGACCTTGTAAAGACCACGGTTCGAGTCGAAAAAATTCTTACAGACATCAATGTAGTTCTTGGAACCAATCAAAAAAGCTTGGCCAAGTTTGGAGATGGACTGTTTAAAGTCGCAAAAAATACCGCGCAAAGTTTTGATGTTGTGGCAGAAGCTGCATTGGAATTTTCCAGACAAGGCTTAAGTTTACAAGAAACTTTAAAAAGAACTAACGATGCCCTTATTCTCACTCGTCTTACTGGATTGAATGCTGCTGATTCAGTTAAAGGCTTAACTGCTGCGGTTAATGGTTTTTCAAAAGCAGGACTATCAACGACTCAAATTATAAATAAAATGGCTGCAGTTGATGTTAAATTTGCTGTCAGCACTGAAGATTTGATTGACGCTTTGAGCCGAGCGGGCGCTGTTGCTCAAGACGCTGGGCTCAGCATGGATCAGTTAATTGCTGCGGTTACTGCGGCACAACAAACAACGGCTCGAGGTGGCGCTGTTATTGGTAACGCATTTAAAACAATTTTTACTCGAATACAAAGACCTCAAACTTTAAATGCATTGCGAGAGATTGGCGTGGCCGTTGACGATTCAAACGGCAAAATGCTAGACGGCATGAGCGTGATTACCAATCTCGCGAGAAGATATGATACTTTAAGTGACGCGCAAAAATCTGTTGTTTCTCAACAAGTAGCTGGTGTTTTTCAAATCAACATTTTAAAAGCTGCACTGGGTGACGCTGCCAGACAAAATAGTATATATGCTGGCTCATTAAAAGTATCAAACAATGCATCAGGAGAAGCTATTCTTAAAAACAAACAATTAAACCAAACAATGGCGGCTCTTGCAACTCAAACAGGATTGGCTCTTGAAGAACTGTCTAAAAAGGTTGGAGATATTACTGTAGGGCCAGGAATTAAAAAAGCTTTAACCACAATAAACTCTCTTGTTGAGGGAGCGATTACAAGACTTGAAGGAGATGATGTTGGCGCAAAGTTCGCAAAAGGGTTATTGCGTGGAATAGGTGGTGTACTCAGCGGGCCAGGTTTGATTTTAGTAACTGGTCTTATACTAAAACTATTTGTTGATGTTTCTAAGTTTGCCGCAAAAAGTTTAGCAAGTGTGCTTGGTTTAAACAAGGCAGCAAAAGAGCAGGCACTAGTTCAACAAGGAATTTTAGGTGCTCTTAGTAGTAATGAAAAATTACATGCGAGGATTTTATCTTTAGAAGGTAATACCGTTGCACAAGCAAGATTGTTGCAAGGAGAAATTGTTAAATCAGTTGTTGCTCAAGAAAGACAGGTTACATTGGCAGCGGCGTTAGCGGCAGAAATGCGTGCGGCTGGCGTAGCTGCGAGCAGTGTCGGCGGATTTACGATAGCTGGTCGTGGCGCAAGAAGCTCTGTTGGGTTAGCTGGTAGAAGAGGCCCAAGAATTCCTGGTGCTGCTGGAGGATACATTCCTTCGTTTATGCCAGAAGGAGAAGCTGTTAGGCGCGGTATAGGCGGGGCATCTCCAAGCTCAAGAGTTGGTATGGTAAATTTGCGCGGCACAGGACCAGCCGTAGTCAACTCAAGCGAAAAAATTGTTAGAAACTATATGGGCAGCGGAAAAGATGCTGTTTTTAATCGCAGTATGCAAAGAGCTGCTGGAGGCAGTTTGAGTCGTTTTGGTCATGTTCAAAGTGTGCCCAGCTTTAGTCCCTTTAATATCGGAACAATGATTGCAGGCACATCTGATTTACCTGGTGGTGCAAATTTCCAAACTGCAATTGGCACAAGTAAACTTTACGGACAATTTCCAAAAACAAATGACCTTCGCGAGTCTATACAGAACTCTTTAGAGAGAATGGGGTTTGGCGGCAGAAGCGGCAAAATTCCAGTGTCAGGGGTTGTCAATACAGTTATCAACAGTAGTAATATAAGTAAATTTGAAGGCATATTGCAAGACTGGATAACCTCTAATAAGAGTGATGTCCCCAGCATTTCGAAATCTGATGGACCTTTCTTTGATAAGGAAGGCAAGTTTAAATCGCTTAAGGTTAGAGATCCAATTGGCGACATATATGCAAGATTAAAAGCGAGTAAAGTTCCCCAAGCGCAAAAAGGGATGTTTACAAGTCAGTTTTGGGAGCATAAATTTGAGCCGTTCGCGTCACAAGAGCTGCCCAAGAGAATGGCGCTTCAGCAAACTGGAGTTCCGAATTTCCCAATTGGAGATTTAATGGGAACAGAAGGTTCACGTGAAGTTAAAAATCGGTTGTATCAAAGAGACCTTGGCAATCTTGGAAGCACATTAAAGAAAAGTATTTTTTCAGAAAATCATCCTCAGCTTAGACAGCAGTTGGTAAAAAACATGGCTACAAACGAAGAGCGGCGAGTTTTTGGTAATTATCTGAAAGGTGAATACAACACAATGTTTAGCACCATTCGTAATCAGCCAGATTCTCCTTTGCATGGCCGTCTCGCGAGTCACGCTGCAAGTTTAGGACATCAAGGAGGCCTTGGTTCTGTTAGAGGCGGAGGCCCCAAGATAAAACTTATGCGTTCATTTATTAAGAACGTTTTAAGAGCGGCTGGTGGCTACATTCCAAATTTTTCTCCTATTGGCGATGCAATAAAAAGGGAAAAAACGTCAGTAGGAGCTGCGCTGGGAATTCCTTCATCTAGTGTTCAAACTCGCGTTGTACAAAACAAAGCTTTAACAAGCTCATTTAACCCACAAGGATTAGGAGTAATATCACCAACAATTGGTCAAAATACTTTTGGGCAAGCCGCAAGAATGCACCGTGGTGAAAAT
>MDSZ01184391.1_pt1 | contig 16300 bp, 17 predicted proteins | sample 811201 | NCBI WGS metagenome assembly MDSZ01 (sample SAMN05326647, study PRJNA326480) | marine metagenome | isolation source: seawater | place: Indian Ocean: North | collected 2010
CATTTTAAGCTCAATATTCTTGACTTGATACAATTGAAGGCTATATTGCGTGAAAACTAAAAAAATAAAAATTTATGTCGTTTGCAATAATTGAAACAGGTGGAAAGCAATATAAAGTCTCTACTAGTAAAATTTTAGAAGTAGAGAAGCTCAATGTTAAGAAAGGTGAAACTATAAAATTTAAAAACGTTTTACTTTTGAATGATAATAAAAATACTGAAATCGGAAATCCTAGCGTTGAAGGCGCTACAGTTGAAGCAAAACTTCTGGACAATGTTAAAGACAGAACAATATTAGTATTTCACAAAAGAAGAAGAAAAAACTCTAGAAAAAAAAACGGCCATAGACAACAACATTCTAAAATACAAATTACAAAAATTTTAGCTAAAGGGGGAAAAGTAATTGATGAGGCTAAAATACTTGAAAAACAGAAAGCTGTTAAAAAAGAAAAAAAAGAGATAAAAAAAACGACAAAAAAATAGGAAATTAAATGGCAACAAAAAAAGCAGGTGGATCGTCACGTAACGGAAGAGATAGTAAAGGCCGTAGGCTAGGAGTAAAAAGATATGGCGATCAATTAGTTATTCCAGGAAACATTATCGTTAGACAAAGAGGTACAAAAATACATCCAGGTTCAAATGTTGGCATGGGTAAAGATCACTCTATTTATTCATTGATTAAAGGAAAAGTAAAATTTAAAAAATCCAAATTAAACAGAACTTTTGTTTCTGTAATTCCCAGCTAAAAATATAAATAACTTTAATTATTTATATCAATACGATGAAATTTTTAGATCAAGCAAAAATCAATTTGAAGGCCGGAAATGGTGGTTCTGGTTCAGCGAGTTTTAGAAGAGAAAAATTTGTTGAATTTGGTGGACCTGATGGAGGTGATGGCGGAGATGGTGGTTCAATCTTATTCGAGGCCGAAAGAAATTTAAATACTTTAATTGATTACAGGTACTCACAACATTTTAAAGCTGAAAATGGAAAACCTGGAAGCAAAAAAAATAAAACTGGTGCTAATGGAAAAGATTTAGTTTTAAAAGTTCCTATTGGAACTCAAATATACGAAGAGGATAACAATACAATAATTTATGACTTCAAAAAAAATAAAGAAAAATACTTGGTAGCAACAGGTGGCAAAGGAGGATTAGGAAATGTAAGATTCAAAAGTTCCACTAATAGAGCTCCAAGAAAAAAAACAAATGGAAAAAATGGAGAAGAATTTTGGATTTGGCTTCAATTAAAAATTATTGCTGACGTTGGAATAATAGGTTTGCCTAATGCAGGAAAGTCTAGTTTACTAGCATCTTTAACAAGAGCGAAACCAAAAATAGCTGATTATCCTTTTACTACTATAAATCCAAATCTTGGTGTTTCGTACTTCAATAATAAAGAAGTAACAATAGCAGATATTCCTGGACTTGTTGAAGGTGCACATAAAGGTGTTGGTTTAGGAGATAAATTTCTAAGACATATTGAACGATGTAAAATATTACTTCATTTAATTGATGTATCTAAAAATAATTTAGTAGAAAATTACGAAAAAATTAGATCTGAATTAAAAAATTATGATTCATCATTATCAAAGAAAAGAGAGATAATTTATTTTAATAAGTCCGATCTTGTTGAAAAAAAAATTCTTAAAGAAAAACTTGATCTTTTTAATAGTAAAATTAAGAAAAAATACAAAATTATTTCAGTATTTAAAAAGGATGATATACAAACTATAAAGAAAGTACTTGTAACAAATGTTAATAGATAAATCTAAAAAAATAGTTATAAAATTAGGATCTACCACTGTAATAGACAAAAAGGGAAAATTTAAAAAGACTTGGGTCAATAGTTTGATAAAAGATATCAAAAAATATAAAAAAAATAGAGATATTGTAATTGTTTCATCAGGCGCAATCGCTATTGGACAGAATTACTTAAAAATTAAAAGAAAAAAATTAAAACTAGAAATGAGCCAAGCAATAGCATCAATCGGTCAAATACATTTAGCTGAACAGTTTCAAAAGATATTTAAAAAGAATAATTTTAAAGTTGGGCAAATCTTAATATCGCCTGATGACACTGAACAAAGAAAAAGGGCTTTAAATGTAAGAAGAACATTTGATAATTTGTTTAAATTAAAAGCTATACCTATAGTCAATGAAAATGATACTACAGCAACTTCTGAAATTAAATATGGTGACAATGATAGATTGGCAGCAAGAGTTGCTCAAATAATCGGGGCTGATACTCTAATAATTTTTTCAGATGTTGACGGCCTTTACGATAAAGGAAATAGGAAAAAACTAATTAAAGAAGTTAAAAACTTGAATAATAATATTTATAAACTAGCAGACACAAGAATTAACAGTTATGGTTCTGGTGGAATGATTACAAAGCTTGAAGCTGCTAATATATGCATGAATGCTGGTTGTCATATGTTTATAGGTAATGGAAACAGAAAAAATCCAATTCAATATATGAAAGAAAATAAAATATTTACAAAATTTGTCCCTAAAATATCTGCTTTGGCTGCAAGAAAAAAATGGATTGTAAGTTCATTAAATTCGAACGGAACTATTTTTATAGATGATGGAGCAGCAAACGCACTTAGAAACGGTAAAAGCTTGTTAGCAGCAGGTATTAAATCAATAAGCGGCGAGTTTGATAAAGGGGAGAATATTTTAATAGCTGATGAAGATAATAATAAACTTGCAAGAGGGTTAGCATCTTTTTCATCTAATGAAATTGGGAAAATCAAAGGTAGACAAAGTGATGAAATAGAAAAAATACTTGGTTATGCAAGTAAAACAGAGATTGTTCATAAAGATGATATGGTAAAGCTTTAATATGAAAAATATTTTAATTATAGGAAAAAAATCAAAGCAAGCATTTGAAAGCCTAAAAAGAACTAATCATACTAAAATAAACAAAACATTAAATGATTATATTAAATTTATTTTATTAAACAAAAAAAATATAATAAAAGAAAATAAAAAAGATATTAAAAATCTGAAAAGGAAAAACGTATTAGACAGACTTATACTCGATGAAAAAAAAATTGACGGTATAATTAAATCTATAAATGAAATAAAGCAATTTCCAAATCCTGTTGGTAAAATTTTAGAAAGCTGGAAGGGTAAAAATAAATTAAACATTAAACGAATAACAACGCCTATTGGAGTAATAGGCATAATTTACGAGAGTAGACCAAATGTGACTGCGGACGTTGCAGCATTATGCCTAAAATCAAGTAACTGTGCAATCCTTAGAGGAGGAAGTGAAGCTTTTTACTCGAATAAAATTCTCTCAAATTTATTTAGAAAGGCTTTGAAGAAAAATAAAATTGATCAAAATTGTTTACAATTTATAGAGAATAAAAACAGAAAAATTGTAGATTTTTTATTATCTAAAATGAACAAATATATTGACGTAATCGTACCAAGGGGTGGAAAAGGATTGGTTGCTAAAGTTCAGAAATATTCAAATGTTCATGTGATTGGTCACTTAGAAGGGCTTTGTCATATTTATTTGGATAGAGATAGCAATCTTAATGATGCCATTAAAGTTATCTTGAATGCAAAAATGAGAAGAACAAGTATTTGTGGAGCTTTAGAAACTCTTTTAATAAATGAAAAAATTTTAAAAACTAAAGGAGTTAGAGTGATAAATTCTTTAATAGATAATGGATGTGAAGTTATCGTAGATAAAAAAATTAACAAACTTTTTAAAAATAGATTAAAACCAGCAAAAGAAATAGATTGGAGAACAGAATATCTCGATTCAAAAATATCTATTAAAAGCGTGAAAGATGTGAAAGAGGCAGTATCTCATGTGCTAAAGTATGGAACTATGCATACTGACTGTATCATCTCAAATAATAAATTTAATACTTCATTTTTTTTAAATAATGTTAACAGTTCTATAGCTATGCACAATGTATCAACTCAATTTGCTGATGGGGGTGAATTTGGTTTTGGAGGTGAAATAGGAATTTCAACAAATAAGCTTCCACCGCGAGGTCCTGTAGGTCTTAATCAATTAACTTCTTACAAATATATAGTTAATGGCAAGAGCGTAATAAGACCATAAAGTACATGGTAAAAAAAAAATTAAAAAATATTGGTGTTCTTGGAGGAAGTTTTGATCCACCTCATATAGGCCATTTATACGTTACTAAACAAAGTTTAAAGCGTTTAAATTTAAGAAAAGTTATATGGGCTATTACCAAAAAAAATCCTTTGAAAAAAAATCCTTTTTTTTCACTTAATATGAGAAAAAAAATGTGTAAAAAAATAATTAATGGAAATAAAAGAATTGAATTAAAATATTATGAAGAAAGATTGAATTCAAAAAATACAATTACTTTGGTAAAATACTTAAAAAGAAAAAATAATTGTGAGATATTTTTTATTATAGGGTCAGACAACTTAATAAGTTTCCATAAATGGAAGAGCTACAGGGAATTATTAAAATTGTGCAATTTAGTTGTTTTTTCTAGAAAAGGATTTGACACAAAAGCTAAAAAATCTGCTATAATACGTTATCTGAAACGCAAAAATATAAAATTTTTTAAAAATTTGAAGATTGATGTATCTTCTACACAGCTAAGAAATAGAATTTTCAATGGAAGTTAAAAAAATTAGAAAGGTAATAGAAGATACACTAAATAAAAATAAAGCTAATAATATAATAACTATTGATCTTAAAAAAAAGTCTTATATCGCAGATTATATGATAATTGCCTCCGGAACATCGTCTAGGCACTTACAATCTTTGTCTGAAAATCTTCTAGTTGAACTTAAAAAATCTGGATTAGATTATTGTAAAATTGAAGGTCGTGAAAGCAATGATTGGAAATTAGTGGACGCAATAGACATTATAGTGCATTTATTTCATCCTGAAAAAAGGTCTTTTTATGATCTTGAAAAGATGTGGTCAGAAGATCTACCAAAAGAGAAAGCATTAATATGAAAAAGTATTTTTTAAATTTTTTAATAATAAGTTTATTTTTTTTTAGTACAAAGGTTTATTCAAATACTAAATCCGATAAATTATATGAGAAGATAGATTTATTTGGTGAAGTATTAGAAAAAATAAAGCAGGAATACGTCGACGATATTGATCAAGCTGATGTGATGGACTCAGCTATTAATGGCGTTTTACAATCTTTAGATCCCTATTCTGCATACATGTCACCTGAGCTTTTTAAAAGTATGCAAACAGAGTCCAAAGGTGAGTTTGGAGGTTTAGGAATCGAAATAGGTATGGAGGCAGGTGTTGTAAAAGTCATAGCGCCAATCGCAGACACGCCAGCAGAAAAAGCTGGGATAAAAGCTGGCGACTATATAGTTAGAATTAATAATGAACAAGTCCAAGGCAAAACTTTAATGGAAGCAGTCAAATTAATGAGGGGTCCTGTAGGTTCAAGTATAGAGCTTACTATTAGAAGAAAAGGGGAAAAAAAATCTTTAAATTTTAAAATAGAAAGACAAATTATTGAAGTAAAATCTGTAGAATCTAAAATTTTAGGGAATCAAAAAAATATTGGGTATATTAAATTAAAATCTTTCAATGAAAATAGCGACAAACAATTTATACAAAAAATTAAAAGTTATGAAAAACAAAAGTTAATAGGTTACATCATAGATCTTAGAAATAATCCAGGAGGTTTATTAAATCAAGCCATTGCTATAACCGATTTTTTTCTCGATAAAGGAGAAATTGTATCTACTAAAGGTAGAAGGATAAGTGAAACTAGAAAATTTTTTGCAAGAACGGGAGATGGAATAAAAGGTAAACCAATAATTGTTTTAATCAACAACGGATCTGCATCAGCATCGGAGATTTTTGCCGGAGCTTTGAAAGATCATAAAAGAGCTATTATTCTAGGAGAAAGTTCTTATGGAAAAGGGTCAGTACAGTCAATTATCCCTCTTAGAAATGGAGGGGGTATAAGACTTACAATTTCAAAATATTATTTACCTTCGGGAAAATCAATTTCAGAAGTTGGTGTTTCTCCTGATATTGTTGTAAAAGAAGAAAGCGAATTTAAAATGGACTCTGATAGTGATAATCAACTAAACTATGCTATTAAACTCTTTCAGTCATAAAACATGACAAACAAATTACCGATGAGACAAGGTATTGGTGTAATTGTATTAAATGAAAAAAATGAAGTTTTTGTTGGAAAAAGAAAAGATAACCCTATAGATAAATGGCAAATGCCACAAGGGGGGATGGATGCTAATGAAACCCCGCTTAACGCGATGAAAAGGGAACTTAGAGAAGAAACAAGTATTACAAGAATTAAAGTTTTAAAAGAAATACAAAACTGGCTAGAATATGAGTTACCTCCTAATTTACTAGGGAAAATATGGAAAGGAAAATTTAGAGGACAGAAACAGAAATGGTTCATAGTTAGATTTATCGGTAACGACAGTGAAATTGATTTAAATACTCAATATCCTGAATTTATTGAATGGAAATGGATTGACTATAATTTATTACCTGAAGTGATTGTTGAATTTAAAAAAGAAGTTTACAAAAAATTAAAAATTGAACTTCGTAACTTTTTTAATTAATTTGTTTAAGCGTATCAATTTTGTGATTTAAGAAATACTTTTGCTTATCATTAATTTGATTTTGTGAAAGACTTTTTTCTGCGTCTGCAATCATTTTGCTTATTATTTCAATTTTCATTTCTACTAATCTTTGCGTAGTTGCAGATAATATTAGAAGATTGTTATTTATGAATTCAACTGTGCCTTCTTCTACATAAAATTTATTATCTTTACCTATTTGAATTAATCCAGGTCTTAAAAAAGTTATCAAAGGTATGTGATCCTTTAAAACTGTTACTTCTCCCTCAAAACAGGGTAAAATAACTTCATCTGAGTTACCTGAAAAGATTGTTTTATCTGGGCTAATTATTTCTACTTTATATTCTAAAGACATTAATTATTATTAATCTTTTTCTAGTTTTTCTGCTTTTTCAACAACTTCTTCTATAGATCCAACCATGTAAAAAGCAGCTTCTGGTAAATGATCGTATTCACCCTTACATATAGCGTCAAATCCTTTTATAGTTGACTCTAGATCAACTAATTTACCTGGTGAACCAGTAAAAACTTCTGCAACAAAAAAAGGTTGTGATAAAAATCTCTGTATTTTTCTCGCTCGTGCCACGGTCAGTTTGTCTTCCTCTGAAAGTTCATCCATTCCTAAAATAGCGATAATATCTTGTAAAGATTTATAAGCTTGCAGTATTCTTTGAACTTCTCTTGCAACTCTATAGTGCTCATCTCCAACTACTCTGGGATCTAGTATTCTAGAAGTAGAGTCAAGTGGATCAACAGCCGGATAAATACCTAACTCTGCTATCTGCCGTGAAAGCACAGTTGTTGCATCTAAGTGCGAAAATGAAGTGGCAGGTGCAGGATCGGTGAGGTCATCTGCTGGAACATATATAGCTTGAACCGAAGTTATTGAACCTTTTCCTGTAGATGTAATTCTTTCTTGAAGATTTCCCATATCAGTCGCTAAAGTAGGTTGATATCCCACCGCTGAAGGAATTCTACCTAATAAAGCTGAAACCTCTGAGCCAGCTTGTGTAAATCTAAATATATTGTCGACGAAAAAAAGTACGTCTTGACCTTCTTGGTCTCTAAAATATTCTGCAACAGTTAATCCTGTTAAAGCCACTCTAGCTCTAGCACCAGGAGGCTCGTTCATTTGACCATAAACTAAGGCTGCTTTGGATCCTTTTCCATCTTTTTTTATTACGCCAGACTCAATCATTTCATGATAAAGGTCATTCCCTTCTCTTGTTCTTTCTCCAACTCCTGCAAAAACAGAGAAGCCTCCATGAGCTTTTGCAATATTATTAATTAGCTCCATTATAGTTACGGTTTTTCCAACTCCTGCTCCTCCGAACAATCCAATTTTTCCACCTTTCGCGTAAGGTGCCAATAAATCAATTACTTTAATGCCCGTTACAAGAATTTCAGTCTCAGTGGATTGATCTGTGAACTTAGGAGATGGTCTATGGATGGGCCATTTTTCTTTTGTCTTAACGTCTCCTTTTTCATCAATAGGTTGGCCAATAACGTTTATTATTCTTCCTAGTGTTTCAGGGCCAACAGGAACACTGATTGGAGCATTAGTGTTTAAAACTTTATCACCTCTCTTAAGTCCTTCAGTAGAGTCCATAGCTATAGTTCGCACACTATTTTCACCTAAATGTTGAGCAACTTCTAAAATTAATTTATTGCCGCCGTTATTTGTCTCTAAAGCTGTGTAAATTTCAGGTAGTTCATCCTTGAATTTAACATCGACTACAGCGCCAATTAATTGTGTTATTACACCTTCTTTATTCATTACAAACTCTCAGCTCCTGATATTATTTCAATAAGCTCTTTAGTAATAGACGCCTGCCTACTTCTATTATAATTAATTGTAAGTTTATCAACTAGCTCTCCAGCGTTTCTTGTAGCATTATCCATGGCTGTCATTCTTGAACCTTGTTCACTTGCAGCATTTTCTAAAAAAGCTTTTAAAATTTGAATAGACACATTTTTCGGTAGTAAGTCTTCTAATATTTCATCTTCATCTGGTTCAAATTCATAAGATATCACTTTATCTTTATCTTTTACTTGATCATCTTTTTTAACATAAGTTGGAATTATCTGCTCTGCTTTTGGAATTTGAGTAATTACGTTTTTAAAATTGTTATAGAAAATAAAACATTTATCAAATTGCTCTTTTTCATATAGTTCAATTATTTTTTTTCCAATTTCATTCGCCTCTTGAAAAGAAATTTGTTTTTTCTCTTTAAAACTTTTTTTATCAATTATATATTCTCCATATTCTGTTTTAATTTGATCATGACCTTTACTTCCCACTGTAATTATTTTTAATTTTTTTTCTTCATTTAAAATTTTTTTAAAATGACTTTTTGCTAATTTACAAATGTTCGAATTAAACCCACCACACAATCCTCTGTCAGCTGTAATTACAACGCATAAATATATCTGGTCTTTACCGTTTCCAGTTAATAATTTAGGTGCATTAGTATTATCTGAAATTGATTTGGTTAAATTTAAAATTATATTTTGCAATTTTTCGCTATAAGGTCTCCCTTTTTCTGCATTTTCCTGAGCCTTTTTAAGCTTAGCTGCCGCTACCATCTTCATTGCTTTAGTTATTTTTTGAGTAGATTTTACACTTTTAATTCTTTTTTTTAAATCATCTAAACTAGGCATTACTTAATTCCTTTTTTTGCGCTTCTATTACGTTAATTAATTTTTTTTTTATTTCTTCCTCTAATTTTCCTGACTCATTGATGTCATCTAATATCTCAGGATTGTCATTTTTAACTTTTTCTAGTAAATGTTTTTCAAAGTTTTTAACTTTGTTCAATTCAATGTCATCAAGATATCCGCTTACTCCTGTGAAAATACAAACCACTTGTTCTGCCACTGTTAAAGGTGAATACTGATTTTGTTTGAGTAATTCTGTAAGTTTAGACCCTCTGTTTAAAAGTTTTTGAGTTGACACATCTAAATCTGATCCAAATTGTGCAAAAGCAGCCATCTCTCTATATTGAGCTAGCTCAAGTTTAATTGAACCAGCAACTTTTTTCATCGCTTTTGTTTGTGCAGCAGACCCTACTCTAGATACAGAAAGGCCCACATTTACTGCAGGTCTGATACCTTGATTAAATAATTCAGTTTCTAAAAATATTTGTCCATCGGTTATTGATATAACATTTGTGGGAATATATGCCGAAACATCACCTGCCTGAGTTTCTATGATCGGTAGAGCTGTTAAAGACCCACCTCCATTTTTTTCATTTAGTTTTGCTGCTCTCTCTAATAGTCTACTGTGAAGATAAAAAACATCTCCCGGATAAGCTTCTCTGCCTGGTGGTCTTCTAAGTAGTAATGACATTTGTCGATACGCTACAGCTTGCTTCGAAAGATCATCATAAATTATTAAAGCATGCATTCCATTATCTCTAAAATATTCTCCAATTGTGCATCCGGTATATGGTGCTAAAAATTGTAGAGGCGCAGAATCGGAAGCTGTAGCAGATACTACTGTTGTATATTTCATTGCTCCGGCATCTTCTAATGTTTTAACTATCTGAGCTACAGTTGATCTTTTTTGGCCGATTGCTACATAAACACAATAAAGTTTTTTCTTCTCGTCATTTGAGTCATTAATTGCTTTCTGATTTATTATTGTATCAACAGCGACAGCGGTCTTTCCAGTTTGTCTATCTCCAATTATGAGTTCTCTTTGGCCTCTTCCAATTGGTATTAAGCTATCTATCGCTTTAAGTCCCGTTTGCATTGGTTCATTTACTGATTGACGAGGAATTATTCCTGGGGCCTTTACTTCTACTCTTTTTCTAATAATCTTAGAAGATAAACTTGCCTTTCCATCTATAGGAACACCTAAACCATCTACCACTCGTCCAAGAAGTTCCTTACCAACAGGGACATCTACTATAGAATTAGTTCTTTTGACTGTGTCACCTTCTTTAATTTGTCTGTCATCTCCAAAAATTACAATACCAACGTTATCGCTTTCTAAATTTAAAGCCATTCCTTTAGAGCCATCACTAAATTCCACCATTTCTCCTGCTTGAACGTTGTCCAGTCCATATACTCTTGCAATACCATCGCCAACTGTAAGCACTTTACCTACTTCAGAAACTTCAGCTTTTTCACCAAAATTTTTTATTTGTTCTTTGAGTAATTTTGTTATTTCTGAAGGGTTTATTTCCATTTTAATTCTCTACCATTGAAGATTTAATTCTTTTTAGTTTGTTGCTAACCGACGTGTCTATTAACAAACTTCCTACTTGTATTTTTATTCCACTTATTAGGTTTTTATCTGTTTTAAAAATAAAATCGATATTGGATTTAATTGCTTTTGAAATATCTTGATTTAATTTTTTTCTTTCATCCTGCGAAAGTTCTTTAGAAGATATTAAAATAGCGCTTAATTTACCTTTTTTCTTAGAACAAAGCTTTATATATTTTTCAAGAATTTTATCTAAAAAATAAATTCTTCTTTTATTAATTATAAGTTGCATGAAATTACTTAAAGTTTTGTTAAATTCCATTATTTTAGATATTTCCTCAAACACTTTAATTTGTATTTGGATTTGATTGGTTGGATTCTTCAAAAAATTATTAAAATCTGAATTGTCTTTACAAAGCTTTAGTAGTAATAATACTTTATTTTCAATATTTTCAATTTCCGAGTTTTCGCTTGCGAGCTCAAATAAAGCTAAAGCATAACGCTCTGATGTCTCATTAGAAAATGTTTTTATTCCGCTCAATTTTAATCCTGTTTAAGAATTATTTTAGAAATAAATGGTCCTAGCACAGCTTATTAGCCCCTTCAAGATGATATATTAAGTTAAGTGAAATTAATTGGATCAACATCAACTGTAAGTTTAATTTTAGTCGATATTTTGAGGTTTTCTAAAACCTTCGCCAGAGGTTTCTGACATAAATTTTTGCTTTCTGAACGTATTAACAATCTTGTCCTAAACAATTTTTTTTTCTTAAAAATAGGAGAATCGACAGGTCCTAGTACTTCTATGTCATTTAATCGTTCAATTTTTTTCTTAATTTCCTTAGCTCCTTGAAAGCTATTAAATTTTGTATCTGATGAAATTATTAAGGAAATTAATCTTGAGTACGGGGGTAAATTATTTTTTTTTCTTATTTCTAATTCTTCAATTAAAAAATTTTCTGCTTTATTTTCTGTTATATTTTTTAGAATCTCATCATTGGGTTTTAATGTTTGATAAATGACGATTGAGTCTTCTGAAAATCGTCCAGCTCTTCCACTCAGTTGATTATAAAGTTGAATATTTTTTTCAGTAGTTCTTAAATCATAACCTTTTCCTGTAAAATCTGCGTCAACGACCACAATACAATTTAATTTTGGAAAATTAAAACCTTTTGAAATCATTTGTGTACCAACTAGTATATCTATTTTTTCTTCACTAACAGCTTTGATTAAATTTTCTGACTGCTTTTTTCTACTAAGATAATCACTTGAAAATATTCTTACAGTTTTGTTAGGGAAGATAGTTTTTAATTCTTCAAATACTTTTTCAACACCGGGGCCATACATTGAGAAATCACACATTAGATTTTCTTCTTTACATTCTTTTTTAGCAGAACTTTGATGACCACAGTGATGACAAATGATTTTATCTAAAATTTTGTGATAAGTTAAATAAATTGAACAATTAGGGCAAACATGCCTGTAGCCACATTTTTTACAAATTAAATATGGTGCATATCCTCTTCGATTTAAAAAAAATAGTATTTGATTTTTTTTTTTTAGATATTCTTTTACAATTTCCAATGTTTCGTCTGATATAGACTGTTTATTTAAATTTTTTAAATTTAGGTTAACTACTTTAGTTTTAGGTAATGGATAATTTTTAAATCTTTTTTTTAACTCAGTTTTTTTATATTTTTTAATTCTGATATTATTGAAAGTTTCTAGTGAAGGAATTGAAGTTACTAAATGAACAGGAATATTTTCAATAGAGGCTCTAGATATTGCCATATCCCTCGCATTGTAAATTACTTGCTCTTCTTGCTTGTAAGACGAATCATGTTCCTCATCAACTACTATTAAACCCAAATTATAAAAAGGGAGGAACAAAGATGATCTGGCGCCTAAAACTATTTTGATTTTGTTTTTTGCAACAGACAACCAAATATCTTTTTTTTTATTTAAACTTATCTTTGAATGCCATATAGCTGGCTCGTATCCAAAAAATAATTTAAATCTATTTTTAAATTGGGTTGTTAAAAATATTTCAGGAATTAATATTAATGCTTGTTTATTTTTTTTTATCAATTTTTTTATTCTCTCAAAATATACCATTGTTTTTCCTGATCCAGTAATTCCTTGCAAAACAGAAACATGAAACTTGTCTCCCGAAGCTGTAAGATTATTTAAGGCACTCTTTTGTTCTGGATTTAGAATATAATCACTAGATTTAATTTTTTTTTTAATTATTTTTTTTCTTTTTTTTTCATCAAAGTTTTTTAAATTTCCAAGACACATCTTTAAAATCATTCCTCTCGGAACAATATTATAAACTGAGAACCAGTTAATAAATTTTATTATTTTTTTATTAAGTTTTATATTAGATACTTTTTTTTCTATTTGTTTTAGCTGAATTTTTTTTTCGGTTTCTTTAATTTGGTCCCAAACTACCCCGATTTCTTTTTTTTTACCAAACGGAACTAAAACAATATCCCCTTGGTTGAGATTTTTTATTTTTTTTTGATTACAAATATATGTAAAAGGATGATTAAAAATTTTAGGCAATAAAATAGGGACTTCCATAATTCAATTTTATTTTATTTTTAAAAAATTAAAAATGAATTGGTCTTTTATCAACAGCTAATGCAGCCTCTTTAATAGCTTCAGTGTGAGTTGGGTGAGCATGACAAGTCCTAGCTATATCTTCTGAACTAGCTCCAAATTCCATTGCTAATGCCATCTCAGCTATCATATCACCGCAATGTGGTCCGATAATGTGTACACCTAATACTCTGTCGGTTTTACTATCTGCTAATATTTTTACAAAACCATCTGTCTCATTGTTAACTTTTGCTCTTGAATTTGCCAAAAAAGGAAATTTGCCAACTTTGTAGGAAATGCCTTCCTTTTTTAGTTGCTCTTCTGACTTGCCTACATAAGCAACTTCTGGTGAAGTATAAATTACTCCAGGAATAACATCGTAATTTACATGTCCAGATTGACCTACCAATAACTCGGCAACTGCTATGCCTTCTTCTTCAGCTTTATGAGCAAGCATTGGGCCCTCGATCACATCCCCTATAGCATAAATATTTTTAACATCAGTTTGAAAGTTTTTATTAACTTTAATTCTTCCCTTCACATCTTTCTTTACCCCTACCTTATTTAAATTAAGTCCCTCTGTATAAGGCGTCCTGCCAACTGCTATTAAAGTTTTGTTAGCCAAAATTGTATTTGAAGTATTTTTTTCATTATTTTGGTATTTGATTTCTACTTTTTGACCAAGATCTTTTACAGATAAAACTTTAGAGTTAAGTTGAAATTTTATTCCCTGTTTAGCCAATATTTTTTGAAATTCATTAGACACCTCTCGGTCCATTCCAGGGGTAATAAAAGGTAGGTTTTCAATTACTGTAACCTCTGATCCCAGTCTCTTCCATACAGAGCCCATTTCTAAACCTATATAACCTCCACCTATAACTACCAAAGTCTTTGGAACGGCAGCTAAAGAAAGCGCGGTAGTTGAAGAAATTATGTTTTTTTCATCGATTTCTATTCCTGGAATAGAGGCGGCTACGGATCCAGTCGCTATCACGATATTTTTAGTTTTGAATGACTCTTTTTTTCCATTATCATAAACCACTACACTAGTTGGTGAAAATATCACGCCTTTACCTTTTAAATAGCTGACTTTATTTTTTTTAAATAAGAATTCGACACCTTTAGTCAATACTTGTACAGACTTATTTTTATTGCTCATCATTTTTTCAACATTTAGCTTTACATCAGAAACTTCTATACCTTGATTAAAAAAATTTTTTTTAGCTTTATGATAATTTTCTGAAAGATTAAGAAGACTTTTGGAAGGAATACAACCGACATTAAGACAAGTCCCCCCTAAAGCACCTCTACTTTCTACACATGCAGTTTTAAGACCTAGCTGAGCTGCCCTAATAGCGCATACGTACCCACCAGGTCCGCCACCGATTACGATTACATCAAAATTGTTACTCATTTTTTAAAGATTTAAAAACAGTCTTTTAGGATGCTCTAAAGAGTCCTTTACAATTTTTAAAAATGAAACTGCTTCCTTTCCATCTATTATTCTATGATCATATGATAATGCTAAATACATTATAGGTTTTATCTTTACTTCTCCATCCTCAACAACTGGCCTTTCAATTATATTATGCATTCCAAGAACCGCAGACTGAGGAGGGTTTAAAATTGGCGTAGATAACATTGAACCATAAATACCTCCATTCGTAATTGTAAATGTTCCTCCTTGAAGATCCTCAATAGTAATTTTTCCATCTCTTGCTTTTTGACTTAACATGCCAATAGTCTTCTCTATATCTGCAAATGATAACTCGTCTGAATTTCTTACTACAGGCACAACCAAACCTTTGTCTGTGCCTACGGCTATACTAATATTATAATAATTTTTATAAACAATTTCGTCACCTTGAATTTCTGCGTTAATAGCTGGATAGTTTTTTAAGCCTAATATGCAGGCCTTTACAAAAAATGACATAAATCCCAATTTAACATTGTATTTTTTTTGAAAATCTTCTTTGTAGTCATTTCTCATTTTAATTACTTCGTACATATTTACTTCATTAAATGTTGTGAGCATTGCAGCATTCTCTTGAGCTTCTTTTAATCTTTTTGCTATTGTAAGCCTTAGTCTCGTCATTTTAATTCTCTCCTCTGGGCCGTGAGAAATTTTTCTTTCAGAAGGGTTCGGTTTTACACCCATTAAACTCATTACATCTTCTTTTAGAATTAAACCATTTTTGCCACTTCCTTCGATTAACTCAATATCAATTTGTTTTTCAGATGCTATTTTTCTTGCTGATGGAGAAATTTGTTTTTCTTTGTTGATAAGTTGTTCATTCTCTTTTTGCAATTCATTTAAAACAAGAGGCTCCTCCTTTAAGACAAGGGGCTCTTCCTCTAGGACAAGAGGTTCTTCATCAAAAATTTTATTGTTTGTAACTTTTCTAAAATTTACAGACTCTAATGATTTTTTTTCATTTGACTTATCTGGTTTAGATATTTTTTTAACTTTTTTATCTATATTATTCTTCTCTATTTTTGGTGGTGAATAATTTTTTTCTTTACTTTCATTTTCAAAAACTTTTGGGGTTGGTTTTGTTTTAGAAATTGATCCAAGCAATGCACCTACATTTACAGTTTCACCCTCTTTTGCAGAAATACTATCTAATACGCCATTAGATGGAGAGGGAACCTCAACATTCACTTTATCAGTTTCAAGTTCTACTATGGGTTCATCAGAGGAAACTTTGTCTCCTTTATTTTTTAACCATTTTGCTACTGTAGCTTCAGTTACAGATTCTCCGAGAGTAGGTACGATAATTTTTTCTGACATTAATTGTATTTCCCAACAACCTTTTCTAATATTTTTTTTTGTTCTGCAAGATGTTTATTATAATTTCCAGTCGCAGTTGTGGATGAGGCATTTCTTCCGA
>MDSZ01039724.1_pt1 | contig 16292 bp, 18 predicted proteins | sample 811201 | NCBI WGS metagenome assembly MDSZ01 (sample SAMN05326647, study PRJNA326480) | marine metagenome | isolation source: seawater | place: Indian Ocean: North | collected 2010
AGAGAATAATCATTATTTTTACCGTCTATCATCATCAATTAAAGATGATATCGTTAATATAGAAAAAAAATTAAAAGATAACTCAAAAATTAAAAAAATTGAAATCAATTGTTAACATAATTTATGTTACATAGAATTATCTATATATCCTTTTGTCTCTTTTTTTTTTCATTTAATGTTAATTCAGAAATTTTAAATAATTATAATCCAAATCTAATTGATAACACCAAAGAGTTTTGTGAAAAAAATAATTCAAGGTTTACCAATAATAAAATATTATTAGATCAGTTAAATCACATTTCAATTGATATTGACGATCAAAGAAAATGGTACACAAATTTATTTAGAGCGATCGTTTGGCATGGAATAAATACTCCACCAAAGTTTAGAAAAAATTTTGATGCAAAAGTAATTATAAATTTTAAAGATAATCTAGAATGTAAATTCAAAGCAAAAGTTAGATTACATGGTGATGCCAAAGATCATTTACAAAATACCTCAGACGGTCAACCTTATGCCAGTCTTCATGTAAGCTTGGTTGAGGATAACATTGATTCAATAGTTAAATTTATACTATTTATTCCTGAAACAAGAAATTATGATAATGAAATTTTTTCATCAATTCTTTTTAAAAATCTAAATTTTTTAGCACCAAGAACTAAATATCTACATGCATATGTCAATGGAATTAAAACTAAATATATATTTCAGGAGAAAATATCTAAGGAAATGTTAGAGAATAACATGGTCACGGAAGGACCAATAATTGAAGCAAGTCATAGATTTTTATGGCCAGAGGACAAAACTAATTTTATAGATGAAAGTTTAGTTCAGGGAAGAATTAGTAATCAAAAATGGTCTACAAAAAACAAATTTAATTTAAAAAAAACTACTTTAGCACTATCGAAATTTAATGAAGGTTTAATTGACGATCAAACCTTACATTTTAATACAAATAGATTGGCATATAAAAACGAGGATGCTCAAAAAGAGTTAAATGAATACCAGGCGATAGTGACATCACTTGGAGGTTTCCATGCATTATCTCCCAGAAACATGAAATACTATTATGATCCAATGAATTTAACATTTCGACCAATTTACTACGATGGTGATGTAAATATTTTAACAAATAATCCAAATAACTCACGTTATAATGATCCCGGGAATGAATTTACCTTTCATGCTAAAATAGGTGCAAATTCTGCATTTGAAAAAGTTAAAGAATTAAATTTTGAAAAAATTCAAATCGAATTAAATAAAAATGGTGTTGATATAAAATTGGATAAACTTTTAGAAGTCAAAAATAAGATATTAAGTCGATTGGAATTAATAAGTAAAAAAAATGTGAAACAAAAAAAGTTTAGATCAATAAATGCATATTTTTCGTCTGTATCAAAAAAAAACCAGAATAAAAGAATAGTTTTTTTTGATGATAATCTTAATGAAATAAAAGTTTGTAAATTTGAGATTGGTGATTGTGAGATTGAAACTTTAAGTTTGAAAGAAATTGAAAAACTATTTAGTGGGCAACTTAAAAAAAATGGAAATTTTTATATTTTTGTCTCTAATAATTATGATAATTATGTAAAAGGTAAATTTTTGGATAATACTCAATTTTTGAGTAAAAATTTTAAACAAATCATTTTAGAAAATACTGAAGTTATTTATTCAAATGATATGCAAGTAAAAATTGATAATAAATTAAAAAAAGTAAACCTAATTCAAAAAAGCAATGATCAAATTGCTTTATTCCAAAAAGGTAATTTAGAAAATTGGGAAATATCATTTACTGGAAAAGAAATAAATAACTTTCAACATATAAATAATTTTTTTTCTGGTTGTATTAATTTTTTTAATATTGAATTAAATAATGTCAAAATAGATATCGATAATGCAATGTGTAATGATGCAGTAAATTTTATTAATTCTTACGGTAAAATTAAAAAATTAAATGTAAAAGATGCTAAGACAGATGCAATAGATTTTGATTTTTCTAATTTAAATATTGAAAATATAGTAGTTACAGGAGCATTTAATGATTGTGTAGATATGTCTTATGGTAATTACAATATTGGTAATCTTAAACTAACTCAATGCGGAGATAAGGCTATTTCAGTTGGCGAAAGTTCAATTTTTAAAGGCGAAAATGTCCAAATTCAAAATTCAAAAGTGGGAATCGCGACAAAGGATAGTTCACTATCGAATGTAAACAAGGTAGAAATATTTAATACATCACTGTGTGCTGCAGCTTACAGAAAAAAACAAGAATTTTATGGAGCTAAAATAAATATAAATAAGTTCAAATGTGACAAAAATGAAATTTATTATCAAAATGGTTCTAAAATAAAGATTATTAATGAGCTTTAGAAAAGAAATTAAATTTTCCTTAAATAAAACAAAGATGCATCAATTTTTAGAATGGATTGAAAATAAAGGTGCACAAAAATTATATGATGAAAGAAACATTAGCTCGATATATTTTGATAATAAAAGATTTCTTATGTATCATGATTCCATTGAAGGAATAATACCTAGAAAAAAAATCAGACTAAGAAATTACAATAATGAAAAAAAATATTTATTTGAGAAAAAAATATCTTCACCTGAGGGTAGATTCAAAGAGAGTAAAAAATTCTTGAATTATAAAGAAGTTTTAAATAAAGGAATTTTAGATGACCAATACGGTGTTTGTGAGCCAAAAATTATTGTCAATTATAAAAGAAAGTATTTTTCGTACAAAAATTTTAGAATAACTTTAGATCAAAATATAAGTTATTCAAAATTCTATGGAAAATATGATTCATTTAATAAATTTTTTGATGATGAACTTGTTGCTGAAGTGAAGGGGAATAAATTAGACCAAGATTTTTTAGATAATCATTTTCCTTTTATAACATCAAGATTTTCAAAATACTGCAGAGGGGTTGATATGATTTTCAATAACAAAATTTAGGAGATAAGTTTAAAATTTTTTTATAACCCTTTTGTCTTTTAACTCAAAAAATTTTCAGTCTTTATTCATTATTTGATTAGATTTTCAAAAACTCTTAGAACATCTTTAAGGCTGTTTGTGTTTTCGTTTCCTTCTTTTATTGAGTGAAGTCCCGCAAATATATGAGATAAAAAAGCCATTTCATTAACATCTAGATTGCTTGAAATAATCAAATTTGAAAATGTAGAAAAAAATATATCTCCAGATCCTGTTGTATCCTTTATTGAAGTATAAACCGTAGGAACAAAGAAGATTTTTTTATCTTTAACAACAAAGCAACCTTCTTTACCCATTGTTATAATAAAATATTGAAAATTACTTATAAATTTCAAGTTTTCCTTTATTAAAAATTTTATCGAATTTTGATTATCTCTAGCACATAGACGAAACTCCATTTCATCCATACAAATAGTGTGTCCACTTTTATACTTTGAGGCGATATTAAATCCAAAATTTGATGAATTGCTCTGACAATTAATCAAAAATTTTTGTGAATTTTTATTTATCAAATTTAAAGTTTCAGAATTGATAATTCCATGACCAAAATCAAAAACAATGATCTTATCATATTTCTTAATGCATTTTTTGAGATGTGAAATAAGTTTTTTATTTCCTTTTAATGACAAAGTTTGGTTGTCGTTATGATTTATTTGATAGAGTCTTTCACCTCTATAATAATTTACATACCGATTTTTAATAGTCATCTTACTTAAATCGTCATAAATGCCTACTTTTTTAATTTTCTTGTTTAAAAATTTTTTGTAAAATTTATCATTAAAACTATTTTCAATTGTAATCAAACTTATATCCTTAAATAATTTTTCCAAAAAAATACTTACAAGTAAGGAGCCTCCACCAAATATTTTTTCTTCTTTAAATTTGGTTACAATGATCTGATTTTTTTGAGATTTACCCAATGTTTCAACATAAGTATATTTGTCTATGATTGGATCTCCTAAAATAAGAATTTTTTCTTTTGATTTATTTTTGATTTTTTCTTTTAAGCAACTGATTATTTCTTTCTTTTTTATAATCTTAATTAATTTTTTTAAATCATCACTAAGTATATTAATTTCATTGTTGAGTATTGAACTTGATGACTTGAGCTTTGATTTAGTGAAGATTATTTTTCCACCATTTTTCTCAATTTCTTTTTTTTCTTTTTTTATATTCCCAGTTAAATCTTTTGAAAAATCTGAATAATCATTACCCTTAAAATAATAATGAGGTTTCAATTTCTTTATTAAGTTTATTGGAGTATATTCTTTATTTATTAAAACTTTATCAATAAATTTAATTGACTTCAAAAAAGCTTGTCTTTCATGAGAACTAAAATATGGTCTTCCGGGCCCTTTATTTATAAATTCATCATCTGTAATTGAAACTATGAGTTCATCACAGTATTTTTTACATTCCTCAAAATGAAGAATATGACCTGAATGGATAACGTCAAATACACCGTGCGCTAAACCAATTTTTTTGTTTTTTTTCATTTTATTTTTTTTAAATCTACTAATTTTTTTGTATTATCAAATATCAAAAAATTCTTTATATTTTTTTTAAAATCAGCCATATCTAATAAATCTAAATCTTCTTTACAAAAATATAATTCGTATTTTTGTTGTATAATTTTTTTAATTAAAACAAGATCAATTCTACCTGAATAGCTTAATTGCTTTAAATGTAATAAAATAAATCCATCCACTTTAGGTTTTTCTAATAATTTTTGACTCAAAACACGATTTTTTTTATTATAAACAGGGTCTTCTGATGAGTAAAATATAACTTCTCCTTTTTTCTCTTTTGCTTTTAATGAGATTAATTGATGTTGAAATTTAGGTGTAATTAACTCATAAATTGATGAGTCATGAAAACTATAATACTTCTTATTAATAATTTTTTTTTTCAAAATCTAAACCAAGTGTTGTAAGTTCACTTTCTCGTAAAATCTCAAAGTAATCCAGAAAACCTTTTTTACCATAAGGTGTAAAAGCATTTTTTAATCTTAAATTAAAAGTCCATCTAGTCTCATTTTCAACATTTTCTGGGACTGAATGTAATAAACAAGACCAAAAGACTACGGCTTGACCAAATTTTATATTAGGAAGTTTTCCTAATTTAACCAATCTATTTTTTAAGGTTTGAGAGTCACTCTTTTTATTTGAATCAAGTAATCTTAAATTTTTTTCAGTATTTTTTTTATCAAGTAAGTATATTGATTTTGTTTTGAAACAATCAACTAGTGGCAACCATAGAACAATTTCATATGGAGAATTTTCAGGTCCATCTCTATGAATAGGTGAAATATCCAAATTATTAGGCTGATGTATTACTACATTTAATGATTTTTGAACTGCAATATCTTCTCCTAAAATTCTTCTAAGTTCTAATGAAAATGCATTGAAAATTTTTTTTTTAAATTCTTTTTTTCCGCTTAAAAATTTAATAAGTTTTAATCTATAATTATTTAATCTTAATTTTTCTAATTTAAGAAGGTGAAAATAATTAAAAAAGTCATCTATTTTAATCTTTTTTAAATTTAGTTCTTTTTTAGAAAAATCAAAAATTTCTTTTTTAATTTTAAAAATTTCACCTAAATTATTTGCGTTTACTATTGCAAATGCTTTTTTTTTAAAATTTGAATTCCTTTTTCTCATTTATTTTTCACCACCATCAATTTTAATTAACTCCCCTACCATGTAATCATTTTTTTTACTTACCATAAATTCAATTATGGGTATCAATGAATTTATTGTTCCGACTTTGTTAACTCTAAGTGTCCTATTTACAAATTTTTTTCTATTTGATTTTTTTTTAAGAAAAAGTTTGAGATTATTTTTATGAGCCTCTATAGCTCCTGGGAGGACTCCATTTAAAAAAATATTAAATTTACATAAATCAAGTGATTTTTTTTTTATATATGTATTCAGGTAACTTTTTGAGCAAATATAAGGAGCTCTACCTTTTAAGTTTTTTGAAGCAGCTGTTGAAATATGAACAATACGTCCAAATTTTTTTTTTTTCATTTTTTTTAATAAAATTTCATTTAAATAAATTGGAATAGCTGCATTCAATAACCACACATTTTTCACATTTTCTAATTTTGAGTGTGTGTCTAGTCCATGTGATCCTCCTAAACAATGAATAACAATATCGAAATTTTTATTTTTCAATTTAGTTACTAATAAATCTAATTTTTCTTTTTTTAAAACGTCAAACCTAAAAAAATTTGATTTCTTTAATCTTTTAAAATTATTTTTTTTTTCCTAAAACAAAAACATTTGCTTTCTTGTCTAAAAAGAAATTGGCTATTTCATAACCAATGCCATTTGAACCACCTGATATGAAAATATTTTTATTTAAAAACTCATTTTTCATTAAAACTTTTAATTTTTCTGACTATATAATTTTTATCGATAAATTTCTATTTTCGAAACATAAAATATGTTACTACTAGTTTAATATTAATCCTTAAATATATCTTTTTAAATATGAAAGCAATAATAATAGGCAGTAACTCTTTTTACGGAGCTCACTACACAAAATTGCTATTAAAAAAAAAATTTAAAGTAGTAGGCATTAGTAGATCAAAAGTTAAGGAAAATCATTTTTTACCTTTTGATAAAAATCATAGAAATTTTAACTTTAAAAAATTTGATCTAAACCATGATTTAAAGAAAATTTTTTCATTAATAAAAAAATTCAAACCAAATTATATTATAAATTTTTCTAGTCAAAGTATGGTTAATGAAAGTTGGGAAAGTCCCCAAGATTGGTTTTTAACTAATTCTTATTCAGTTCCCTCTTTATACGCTTACATGAACAAATTAAAATTTAAATTTAGACTGGTGCACATATCTACACCTGAAATTTATGGAAATATTAATGGAATAATTTCTGAAAAACAAAAGTTTAATCCTACTACACCTTATGCAATTTCTAGAACAAATGCAGATTTTTTTTTAAAAAATCTTAATAAGGAGTTTAATTTTGATTTTGTTGGAACAAGAGCTGCTAATATTTATGGAGAACATCAAGATTTATATAGAATAATTCCAAAAACTATTTATTCAATACTCAATAAAAAAAAAATTTTTCTTCATGGTGGTGGAAAGTCTGTTAGATCATTTATTCATATTGAGGATGTTTGTAGTGCAACTTACAAAATTATGATCAAAAAAAGGAATAAGGGTGAGTTTTATCACATATCATCAGAAAATTATATATCAATCAGAAATTTGATAAAATTAATTTGCAAAATTTATAATTATGATTTTAAAAATCTTGTGATTGACACAAAAGATCGTATTGGTAAAGATCAATTTTATAAGTTGAGTTCAAAAAAAATTAAAAAATTTGGTTGGAAAGCAAATATATCTTTGACTGAAGGCATAAAAAAAACTGGAAATTGGTTAATTGAAAATAATCATAAATTTAAAAAAAAGGATTTAAATTACTCACACAAAAAATGAATAAACTTAGTCTTGCGGTTTAATGAATAAATTAAAAAACATTTCAAAGATTATTAGAAAGAAAGTTATTTATCTAAGCTATAAAGCAAAAACAGCTCATTTGGCGTCTTCATTGTCTTGTGTTGATATTGTTGTGACTATTTATGAAAATTTTTTAAAATTTAGTAAAAATAAAACCAGTAATCACACATTTATATTAAGTAAGGGACATGCGGCTATGACACTTTATAGTGTTCTTTATTATAAAAAATTAATTTCAAAAAAAACTTTTGAAAGTTACGCACAGAAAGGATCTATTTTAGAAGAACATCCTACGCATAATATCCCAGGTGTAAATGTTGCGACAGGTTCTTTGGGCCATGGTTTATCTGTTGGATGTGGTTTGGCACTATCTTTTAAACTTAAAAAAAAGAAAAATAAAGTTTTTGTATTGCTCAGTGATGGTGAGTGTAATGAGGGGTCAGTTTGGGAAGCTCTTTTGTTTGCATCAGCTAATAAACTTAATAATTTAATTATAATTATAGACTATAACAAATGGCAAGCAACAGGTAGGACAAGTGAAATATTAAATTTAGGGAATTTAAAAAAAAAATTAGAGTCTTTTGGTTTTCAATCTAGAGAAATAAATGGTCATAATTTCAATCATATAAATAAAAGTTTAAAAATTAAATCTATCAAAAAACCTTTGGCAGTTATTGCGCACACTATAAAAGGGAAAGGTGTTTCATTCATGGAGGATGATAATAATTGGCATTATAGATCACCTAATAAAATAGAGTACATAAATGCGATAAAAGATTTGGATAATAGAAAATGAGAAATTCTTTTGCAAAATCATTGACTAAGTTGAGTAGAAAAAATAAAAAAATTATTTTATGTGCTGGAGACATTGGTAATAAACTCTTTGATGATTTTAAAAGACTTAACAAGGACAGATTTTTTAATTGTGGAGTCGCAGAGGCAAACATGACTGGTATAGCTGCAGGTTTAGCTAAAGAGGGTTTTAGGCCAATTACATACACAATTACTCCATTTAATACACTCAGGTGTTTGGAACAAATTAAAATAGATATTTGCTATCCAAATTTACCAGTTATAATTGTTGGAACGGGGGCTGGCTTATCTTATTCGGCTCTTGGAGCCACCCATCATTCTTTAGATGATATTGGCGTAATGAGATCATTGCCAAATATGAATGTGGTCTGCCCATCAGATCCTGTTGAAGTTGGTTATGCATTAAATCAAGCTTTAAAAATTAAAGGTCCAACCTACATGAGAATTGGGAAAAAAGGTGAACCAATAATAAATAAAAAAAAATTAAATTTTAGGATTGGAAAGATAAATTTAATAAACCCTGGAAAAGATATTTGTATACTAAGTGTAGGAAATATAATGAAGATTTCTCATGAATGTCAAAAAATGTTGAGTCAGAGTGATATATCTACTGAGCTAGTAAGCTTTCATTCTATTAAACCTTTAGATGGAACTTATATAAAAAAGGCTTTTAAAAAAAAATTAGTGATTTGTATTGAGGAGCATAGTTTGATAGGAGGTGCAGGAAGTTCAATTCTAGAATTCTGTAATCAGAACTTGATTGATACTAATAATTTTATGATTTTTAGCGCTCCAGACAAATTTTTAAGTAAAACCGGGAATCAAGAAGAAGCTAGAAAAAAAATTGGTCTAAACTCAAAAATTATTGTGGATAAGATAAAGAAAAGATTAAAAAAAATAAATGGTAATAAAAATCGGAATAGATTTTGATAATACAATTGTAAATTACGATAACTCTTTTTATCAAGAAGGGATAAAAAGAAAAATATTTAATATCAATACTCCTAAAAAAAATTCAAAAAATAGACTAAAAAAAAAATTAATATCAATTAATAAAGAACATGAATGGACAAAAATTCAGGGATTAGTTTATGGAAAAAATTTTGATAAAGCGAAACCATACAAGGGAGCTGTAAAATTTATTAATAATTTTAGTAAAAGAAAAAAATTTCAACTTTTTATCATAAGTCATAAAACATTATATCCAATAATTGGAGAAAAGATCAATCTTCACAACAAATCGAAAAAATGGATTTTTAAGAACAATATATTCAAAGGTAAAAATAAAAAATGGGTTAAAAAGCATGTTTTTTTTTTAAAAAGTAAAAATAAAAAAATCAATAAAATAATTAAACTAAAGTGCAATTATTTTATTGATGATTTAACAGAAGTATTAAACTTGCTGCCAAAAAAAATAAAACCAATACACTTTGATCCTTATAAAAAAAATAAAAAATCAAATATAAAATCCTGGCAAGATTTATATAAAAAATTTAGTTATGAATATAGATACTTTGAGCAGTAAATTTTATCCTAAAAAAATAAAAAGAATTCAAAAAGGAAGAAATAATTTTGTTTACTCTTTTCGTGAAAAAAACAAAATAAAAATAATTAAGATATTTAGAGATAATGAAAGATTTATTAAAGAATTAAATTTTTTAAAATATTTAAGAAAAATCAATATTAATAATGTTCCGAAGATAGAAATCTATGACCAAAAAAATAAATTTTATGTTAGTAATTATATAAAAGGTCACAAATTAAGAAAAATTACAAAAAAAGAAATTTTGTTGTGCTTAAATTTTATTAAAAAAATAAATTCAAGAAATCCTAAATTTGATAATGCTACTGATGCATGTCTTTCATTATATGATCACTGCAGAATAGTTGAGGAAAAAATCAATTTAGTTAAAAAGATAAAAATTAAAGATAAAAAAATCGTAAATATTTTATTAATTTCTTCATTTGAATTTCAGAAGATAAAAAAAAATTTAAAAAATGGAGAATTTAATTTTTATAAAAAATTAAAAAAAAGTGAAACAATACTCTCACCGTCTGATTTTGGGTTTCATAATATTAAATTTAAAAAAAATAAATTACTTTTTTTTGATTTTGAGTATTCAGGTATGGATGACCCAATAAAATTAGTATGTGATTTTTTTTGTCAACCTGACTACATAATTGACGTTACTTATTTTGATTATTTTCTCAAAAATCTTATTACAAAAAAAAATTATCTTAAAAAAAAAACAACATTTAAATTGCTATTTAAATTACATTCTATTAAATGGATTTGTATACTTATTAAACATTTGTATAATAATCCAAACAAATTGAATATAGATTTCAGTAAAAAAAAATCTAAAATTTATAAATACTTTAAAAGAATAAATTCATGGAAATAAAAAATTTATTAGACTCATTACACAATAAAACTAAAAGAAATTATTTGAAAAGAGTTAATGATAGAAAATATCCAAAGCATTTAGCGGCAAAAATTGCAAAAAGATGGGCCTACGATTATTGGGATGGTGATAGAAGAATAAATTATGGCGGGTACAGATATATTCCTGGACGATGGACAAAACTCGCAAAGAAAATAATAAAAATATACAGACTTAAAAATAATAGTAAAATTTTGGATATCGGATGTGGTAAAGGCTTTTTATTATATGAATTAAAAAAAATAAATCCTTCTTTTAAAGTTTATGGAATTGATATTTCCAAATACGCAATTAAAAATTCAAAAAAAGAGATCAAAAAAAATTTGAAGGTTTCAAATTCAAATAAAATTCCTTTTAGAAATAAAGTATTTGATTTAGCATACTCTATTAATACTTTTCACAACTTATATAATTATGACTTAGAAAAATCATTAAAAGAAATATCAAGGGTTTCAAAAAAACAATATGTATGTGTGGAGTCTTATAGAAATGAAATTGAAAAAGCAAATTTACTTTATTGGCAAGTGACATGCGAAAGTTTTTATACACCAGATGAATGGAAATGGTTTTTTAAAAAAACAAATTATAAAGGTGATTACTCATTTATTTATTTTAAATAATGAAAAACGTAAAAAAAATAAAAGCAGCAGTCTTAGAAAAAAACTTCAGACCATTAGTAATTAAAAATATTTATTTAAAAGATAAATTGGAAAAAAATCAAATATTTATAAAAATTTTTTACACAGGCATATGTGGTTCTCAAATTGGTGAAATTAATGCAGTTAAAGGTAAAGATAGATACTTGCCTCATTTACTTGGTCATGAAGCAACTGGTAAAGTGATTAAAACATTTGGCTCAAATTCTAAATTTAAAATTGGTGAGAATGTAATTTTACATTGGCAGAAATCGAATTTAAATGACTCAAACCCGCCAAAATACTTTGATGATGAAAATAAAAAAATTAATGCTGGATGGATAACTACATTTAATAATTATGCAATTGTATCAGAAAATAGACTAACCAAGCTTCCAAAAAATATTTCCAAAAAAAATGGAGTACTTTTTGGTTGTGGATTAACAACAGCATATGGGTCTTTATTTAAAAATATAAATATAAAAAAAATTAAGTCAAAAAAAATCTTATTAACCGGTTTTGGAATGATTGGCCAAATAATGATTAAATTAATTAATACTGAAAAAAGTTATGATGTAACAGTGATCGAAAATAATAAAAAAAAAATTAATTTTTTAAAAAAAAAATTTCATAAAGTAAAAGTTTATAAGAACATTAATTCTATAAAAAAAGATTATTTTGATATTGCTTTTGAAACCACTGGCCAAAAAGAGTTAATTGAATTTGCTTATAACAATATAAAAAATAATGGAAAATTGATTTTAATTGGAGTTCCGCATTTCTCTCAAAAAATTAATATTAATTCCCTTGGTATAAATTATGGAAAAAAAATTATTGGTAGTTATGGTGGAAATATAAATCCAAATCAAGATATCCCTATAATTGCAAGATTTGTAAAAAAAAATAAAATTAATTTAGATAACTTTTTATGTGGTCCTTTCAAATTTGTTCAAATTAATAGGATATTAAAGAATATGCAAAAAGGATTAATTATAAAAAAACCGGTAATTAAATTTTGAGTAATAAAGATAAAATTTTGCTTATTGGCTGTGGTTTTTTTTCTCAAAATATTTATATCCCAATAATTAAAAAATTATTTAAAGAAAAAAATATTTTTTTTTTTGATGAAAGAGTAAAGTTAAAAAAGAAAACAGCTTTAAAATATAATTGTCGCTATATAGAAAAACTAAACAGAAACATTTTAAAAAAAGAGAAAATTACTCATTGCATATTGTGCTTTGATAGAAACCGAAGTTACTACTATTGTAAATTTATTCTAAATTGTGGCATTAACTTATTTGCAGAAAAGCCAATTTGTTCAAGTTCACAGAATTTGAATAAACTACTGTTAATAGCAAAAAGAGAAAAAATCTCATTTGCAAGTTCTTTTCAGAGAACACATGATAGGAAAATTATATTTTTAAAAGAAAAAATAAGAAATATAAAATCTAAACTTATAGAAATTAATTGTAACTTTTATTCTGGAAATTTTAGACATAACAAAAAAACAATAATTAGAACTTTAGAGAAGATAAAAAATTTAAAGAAATTAAAAAATGTTAATAAAATTTCCTTTTTGATATTTTTGAATAGATACTGGCACATAATTAATTCCATAAATTTTATATACCCTTTTGCAGACTCTCAAAAAAAAATTAAAAAACTTTCATTTAGTATATTAAACCAGACAAGCTTTTTACTTGCTTTTAAATTTGAAGAAAAAAAATTCAATTTAGTTATGAATTCTGAAAAGAAAAAAGGATGGTATGAAAAGTACAATATTAAAACTAAAAAAAAAAATTATTCTATTTCATTAAATGCGCCGATGAAATTTAATGCAGTTGAAATAGAAAAGACAACTTTTTTTAGTCAAATAAAGTTTTTTTTAAAGAAAAAAAGAAAATTTGAGTATACAAATATTGAAAATTGCATTTATGAATTAAAATTCATTGAAAAAATATGGAAAAAAAGATTTTTAAGATAAAGAAAAATTGTAGACTGTGTAACAGTAAAAGATTAAAGTTATCATACGATCTTGGTCCAAATCCTATAGGAGACGATTACACAAAAAGAAGAAATAATGCAAAGTTAATCCCATTAAAAGTAATGTCCTGTATAAGTTGTGGTTTTAAACAACTTTCTGCCGTTGTTGATCCTGATAAAGTTTATGGTGATTATCTTTACACAACAAGTACATCGAAGGGTCTAAAAAAACATTTTGACGAAAGTTTTCAATTTTTAAAAAAAAAAATTAAAATAAATAAAAAAGATCTTGTTGTTGATATTGGAAGTAATGATGGAAGCAACTTAGAAATTTTTAGAAATTATGGGTGTAAAGTTTTAGGTGTAGAGCCTGCTAAATATATGTGTAAAATTTCTGAAAAAAAAAAGATTACCACATTTAATAAATTTTTTGACTCTAAGTGTGTAGAAAAAATAATTTCTAAGCATGGCCATCCAAAACTAATATGCATATATAATATGATGGCAAATGTAGACGATCTTAATCAGTTTACTCATGATATGAAAAAATTGATGAAAAAAAACACGGTTGTAGCTATAGAAAGTTTCTCTCTTGCTGGGATTATTAAAAATAATCTTTTTGATAATATTTATCATGAACATCTTTCATATTTCCATATTAAACCTTTGATTAAATTTTTTAGCAAATTCAATATTGAAATTTTTTATGCAAAAAATAATAATATTAAAGGTGGGTCTATAAAATTTTTCTTGAGACTGATGAAAAATAAAAAAATTAATCGTAATATTATTAATTGTCTTAAATACGAGGAAAAATTGAAATTAAATTCAACTAATATTTTTGATAAAATTAAAAAAAGAAATAAAAATAATATTTCTAATATTTCAAAATTTATTAAAAGATTAAAAAGTAAAAATATAGCGGGTTTCGGTGCCTCAGTTGGATCGACTGTTTTTATACACTACTTTAAACTAGGAGATAAATTAAAATTTCTTTTAGATGACGAAAAAAGACGAAATAACCTATTCTCTCCTGCTACTAATATTAAAGTTTATCAACCTAATTACAAAATACTAAAATATATAGATATTGTTTTAATTATTTCTTGGAGATATAAAAATATTATTGTTAAAAATTTCAAAAAAAAATACCCAAACGAATTTAAAAAGCAAAAATGGTATACTCTTATTCCAAGCATCAATCGTATAAGATAATCAATGGATTTATTTAAAAAAGATATTTCTGCAATTAGTTTAAGTTATAGAGCAAAAAAAAATATTTATAGTTTAAATAATAAATTTTTAAAGAAAAATGCTGAATTTAAAAATAAAATTTTTAGATACTGTCTTAATAAAAATAAAAAAGATCATCTTCATCAAATGCTAATATTTCAAACAGATAAATATAAAGATAAGATTAAAAAACACCCAAAAAAAGATAAAAGTTACCATCTTGTAAAGGGCAAACAGCTAATTAAAATTTATAACAAAAATGGATCAATCAAAAAAAGGGTTTTACTTGATAAAAATAACTTTTTTTTATGGATAGGAAAAAATACTTATCATAATAATATTACGATAAGTAAAAAATCTATTCATATAGAGACGATCTCAGGTCCTTTTAAAAGAAATAGTGATAGAACATATTTGAAAAAAAAATGAAAAAAATTTATTGGTGGAAGAACTTAAATTCTTTATCGAACAAACAAAATTTGAAATACAACTCAAAAAAAAATTATATCCATGTTTTGGAGAAAGCATTGGCTAAAATTTTAAAAGTTAAATTTGTAATTTTTACAACAAGTGGATCTTCAGCACTAACTTTGGCGTTTTTTTGTAGTGAAATAAATAAAAAAAAAAAAGTTGTAATTCCTAATCGTACTTGGGTTGCAACCGCACATGCTGCTTATAACCTAAAATACAAAATTCAATTAGAAGATACTAATATTAATACGATGTGTCAAAATATTCCAATAAAACAAATTAAAAATAAGAATAATATTGGGTGTTTAGTCTTAGTTAATCTTAATGGAAGATTAAACAATATTAAAAATTATAAAAAAATTATAAAAAAGAAAAAAATAGTAATTATAGAGGATAATGCTCAAAGTTTTTTATCGGGTAAAAAAAATTTTGTGAATCCAATTTCAACAATTGCCTGCTATTCAACTGGAACTACAAAATTAATTAATACACTTCAAGGTGGTTTTTGTGCAACCAACAATAAAAAATTATATCATAAGATTTTATTAGCTAGAAATCATGGTGTTTATGATTTCTTTACTGACAGATGGAAAAGTCCTGGGTTTAATCTAAAACCAAATAACTTGCAATGTTTTCTAGGATTATCAGAATTAAAGGTTGCGCACAAAAAAAAGAATAAATGTATAAAGATAAATAACTTATATCTTAAAAATATTAAAAACGAAAAAATAAAGTTATTAACTAAAAATTACCGTAATGGTGAATTTCCAATCTATGTTCAAGCTTTAGTAGATAATAGACTTAAATTTAAAAAATATTTATCCAAAAAGAAAATTGAAATTAGATATTTGCCACCTTCTTTAAGTGAAGCAAATTATTTAAATAAAAATTCAAAAAAAACTTTCAAAAATTCATATATATTATCATCGAAAGGTGTGTACTTACCATGTGGTCCCTCTCAAAATATTGAAGATATAAAGTCAGTTATTAAAATAATTAATAAGTATTAAGTCAAATTTGATTTTTTACTCTATCAATTAATTTTTTTATTATTGAAATTTTCTTATTATCTGCAAACTTTTCATTTATATAATCATTATATTGTTTTCTATTAGTTTTAATTTTTAAAAATCCTCTATTAATTAAACTATAATTTAATTGATTGTGATCATCATCTATACACGCAAATAATTCTTTTAATGATAATCCTTTTAAAAATGGAAGC
>MDSZ01062900.1_pt1 | contig 16292 bp, 19 predicted proteins | sample 811201 | NCBI WGS metagenome assembly MDSZ01 (sample SAMN05326647, study PRJNA326480) | marine metagenome | isolation source: seawater | place: Indian Ocean: North | collected 2010
CAAAGGAAAAAAAGACGATAATGTTGTTGATGCGGATTTTGAGGAAGTAAAAGACGAGAATAAAGAAAAAAGCGCTTAACTGAACATCTATTTGTCCAAGTTAATAAATGGCTAAAAGAGATTATTATGATGTCCTCGGCGTAAATAAAAACGCAACTCCTGATCAATTAAAATCTGCTTACAGAAAACTTGCTGTAAAATATCATCCAGATAAAAATCCTGGTGACAAAATAGCTGAGGATAAATTTAAGGAAGCAAGTGAAGCTTATGGAGTTTTATCTGATAAATCTAAAAAAGAAAACTACGATAATTTTGGTCATGCAGCATTTGAAAATGGTGGTGGTGGACGAGGAGGCTTCGGAGGTTTTGGAGGTTTTAATACCACAGATTTTTCAGATATATTTGAAGATTTTTTTGGTGAATTTAGCGGTAGCAAAAGAAGTTCAAAAAAAGAATCTTATAATAGAGGATCAGATTTAAGATATGATTTGTCAATTTCTCTAGAAGAAGCTTACACAGGCAAAAAACAAAATATACAATTTTCTACAACTGAAAAATGTAATACATGTAAAGGTAATGGTTCTAAACCAGGTCACTCACCTGAGAGATGCACATATTGTGGTGGAAATGGGAGGGTAAGATCAAATCAAGGTTTTTTTACTGTTCAACAAACCTGCCCTCAATGTGCGGGTGTGGGTGAGGAGATTACAAATCCATGTAATGATTGCAATGGACAGGGAAATATACAGGCAAAAAAAAAAGTATCAGTAACAATACCAAAGGGTGTAGATGACGGGACTAGAATTAGACTCGCGGGTAAAGGTGAGGCAGGTACAAGAGGTGGTACAAGTGGTGATTTATATTTATTTATAAACGTGGACTCTCACAAACTTTTTAAGAGATCAGATGTAAATTTATTTTTTGAGTTCCCAATTTCTGTTGCAGATGCTGCATTGGGATCAACAATTGAAATACCTACTATAGATGGGGGTAAAGCTAAGATAAAGATTCCTGAAGGAACACAAAATGGTAAACAATTCAGACTAAAAGGGAAGGGTATGCCATTTATGAGAAGGGGAGATTTTGGGGATTTATACATACAAGTTAAGACAGAAATTCCCATATCATTAAACAAAGAACAAAAAGAATTACTAGAAAAATTTAGAAAAATAGAAAATGAAAGATCTAACCCTAGTATTAAAAAATTTTTTCAAAGAGCGAAAGACTTTTGGAAAAACTAGTTAATGACATTAGATCAAATTATTCCTGCTTTAGCTTTAATTTCAATTTTAATATTAATCCTTCCAAGTTTTATAAAGTCTAACATTAACAATAAATTATTTCTAAAGAATTTAAGTATTTGGGGTATTATTGTTTTAGTACTTATGATACTTTTATTTTTAATCTTCTAATGAAAAAAATTAACATAGGAATTACTGGATGTTTAGGGCGGATGGGTAAAGAAATAATTAAATCTATAAAATCTGATAAAGGATTTAAATTAGTTGCATTAACTGAAGTAAAAAAAACAAATAAAAAAATAAATGGGATTAAAATATCTCAAAATAACATCACAGTTTTCAAAAAAACAAATTTAATAATAGATTTTACAATTCCAAAATGTACGTTTGAAGTTTTGAAAATTGCTTCAAAATTGAATAAAAGAGTAGTTATTGGCACAACAGGATTCACAAAGAAAGAAGAGAATTTAATAAAAAAATATTCAAAAAAAATTCCGATTTTAAAAGCAGGTAACATGAGTTTGGGAATAAATCTTCTAATGTATCTAACTGAAATAGCTTCTAACTCCCTTGATAAAAGTTTTTTAAGTAAAGTGTCTGAAACACATCATAAATACAAGAAAGATTATCCATCAGGCACTGCTTTAATGCTTGGAAAAGGAATTGCAGTAGGCAAAAAAAAAGATTTTTATAAATTAATAGGTAAAAAATATCTTAATAAGAAAACATTTCCTTATGGAAATAAAATAAACTTTAACTCAATCAGAAAAGGTGAAGTAATTGGAGAACATGAGGTAAAATTTTCAAGTGGTAAAGAAATAATAACGCTTAACCATGAGGCGTTTGATAGAGCATTGTATTCAGAAGGAGCTTTATCAGCAGCTAAATGGTTGATGAAAAAAAAACCTGGTCTTTATTCAATGAGAGATCTTATGAATTTCAAATAATGAATGAAGCTCAACGAGCAAAAATAGTATTACATTATTTAAACAAAATTTATCCAAAAATAAAAGTACCTCTTAAGAGTCGAAACGTTTTTACTTTATTAATATCAGTTTTATTGTCTGCTCAATGTACAGATGTAAATGTAAATAATGTTACAAAAAATATATATCCTAAATATTATAAACCTAATCATTTTTTAAAATTAGGTAGAAAAAGAATAGAAAAACTTATTAAAAAGATTGGTATCTTTAGAATAAAAGCAAAAAGTATTTATAATCTCTCAAAAATAATAATGGAAAAACATGGAGGTAAAGTTCCAAAAACTTTTGAGGAATTGGAAAAATTACCTGGGGTGGGTCATAAAACAGCGAGTGTTGTGATGTCTCAAGGCTTTGGCCATGCTGCTTTTCCAATAGATACTCATATTCATAGGTTGGCTCAAAGATGGGGTTTAACGAATGGTAAGAATGTAACTCAGACCGAGAGGGATCTTAAAAGACTTTTTCCAAAAAAAAGATGGAATAAACTTCATCTTCAAATTATTTATTATGGAAGAGAGTATTGTAAAGCTAGAGATTGTTATGGAATTGCTTGTAAAATTTGCACTAGTTGTTATCCTAAAAGAAAAAAACCTATTTTAACCAAAAAAGCTTAATGAAAATTTTAGGAATTGGAAATGCAATTGTTGATGTCATTTGTAAAGTAACTGATGAATATTTAATCAAAAATTCATTAACCAAAAGTACCATGAAACTGATTGACGAGTCAGAATTAAATAATTTATTATCATCTCTAAAAATCGAAAGAACCATTTCTGGTGGTTCTGTGGCAAATTCAATCGTTGGTTTGTCTCAACTTAATAATAATGTTGGTTTTATTGGAAAAGTAAGCGACGATAAATTTGGCCAAATGTATGAAGATGGTCTTAAAAAAGAAAATGTTAAATTTATTTATTCAAAAAAAAAAGAGCGAATTCCAACAGGAACATGTTTGATATTAGTCACACCAGACTCTGAAAGAACTATGTGCACTTACTTGGGAACGGCAGGTAAAATAAATGAGAAAGATATAGATACCCAAAAAATAACAGAAAGTGAGATTACATTTCTTGAAGGATATTTATGGGACAAAGGAGAACCAAAAAAAGCTTTTGATAAAGCAATTCAAAATTCAAAATGTATTGCGATGACATTATCAGATCTTTTTTGTGTTGAAAGACACAAAGAGAATTTTCTCGAACTAGTAAAAAATCAACTTGATATTGTTTTTGCTAATGAACAAGAAATAATGTCATTAATTGATACCAATAATTTTGATGATGTTATTTCTTTTGCAAAAGAATTAAACAAAGTTATAATCATAACTAGAGGTTCTAAAGGTTCTATGGCAATTGATAAAAAAAATGTTTTTGAGTGTCCTGCTCAACAGAATCTAAAAATTCTTGATTTAACTGGAGCTGGTGATTTATTTGCTGCTGGATTTTTGAATGGGTATATTAAAAACTTAACTATAAGTAATTGTTTAAATGAAGGAACCAAAATGTCATCTAAAGTAATTCAAATTATAGGTGCGAGAATTTAATGTCTAATAAAAAAATACATAAACTATTTCCAACGCCCATTTTTGAGACAAAGGTGGATAATTATGAAAAACTAAACTTGGATTTAGAAAAATATATTTACAAGCTTAGAGAAAAGGATAAGAACGGTTTAAAACTATCAAATGCTGGTGGTGGATGGCATTCACCATATTTTGAAATCGCTAAAAGTGATGAAGTCAAAAACTTTTTAAACGCTATTTCTCCAACTTTATTTGAGATTATAACAAAAGATTTTGGTTGGAAATGCACTACGCAGCAAATTAGATTTGAAGGTATGTGGTCTGTGATTAATACAAAAAATTCTTATAACACAAGACATTTTCATCCAAACTGTCATTTAAGCGCTGCTTATTACGTCAAAGCAAAAGAAAACTGTGGTAAAATAAAATTTTTTGACCCCCTTGATCAAAGAATTATGAAATCTCCATCAAAAACAAAACAAACAGAACTTTCTGCAGAAGCATTAAGCTTCACCCCAGATGAAGGAGATTTATTAATTTTTCCTTCATATCTACATCACTCGGTTGAAGAAAACCTATCTAATGAAGATAGAATTGTTATCAGCTTTAATGTTGATATTCAAAAATAATTAGAGGTAATAGCCTTCTTTACTACTTAATATAAAATTATCATCATTAAAAACTTTTTTTATTTTTTTTCTTAATCTATATATGTGTGTTTCAACAGTATGTGTTTCTAATTCATCACTATATTTCCAAATTTCATTCTGAAGTTCTAAAATTGTTTTTGGTTTTTTTTTATTTGATAAGTATAAAATGATTTCTAATTCTTTTTCAGTTAATTTAGTATTTTTTTTTTGCTTACTGATTGATCTTTCATTTAAATCCAAAAAATAATTTTTTATTTGAACTTCAGATTTAGATTGAAAATTTATTTTCAGAAAAAGCAGATTTATTTTTTCAATTAATTTTGTAAATGAAATTGGTAAAGAATTTAACTCTAGAACTCTATTATCATTTAAAAAATCAATTTTTGAAATATCATCAATAATAAAAATGCAATTTTTTTCATTTTGAATAAATTTTTTATCGATTTTATCTATTTTAATTTGGAAAATCTTAAAGCTTAATAAGTTTTTAACTTCATCAAAAATATCATACAATGATTTAAAATTGATGATATATATTTTTTGTTCAGACATATAGATTATGATTATTTCACTTAAAAAAAAATATACACTTAAAGTAGATGAGTTTCAATTTAGATGTAGTATTGGAAAAAACGGTATAAAAAAAAATAAAAAAGAGGGTGATAAATGCACACCTAAAGGAATTTTTAAATTAAATAAAATTTTCTTTAGACATGATAGAGTCAATTTTTTTAAAACTAAATTAAAAAAAGTCAAAATTATGAAATATATGGGTTGGTGCAATGACTCAAAAAATCAAAATTATAATAAATTAATTAAAGTGAATAAAAAAATTAAACATGAAAAATTATATAGAAAGGATTATAAATACGATTATCTTATTGAGTTAAGTTATAATACAGAAAAGGTAATTCCTTATAAAGGAAGTGCGATTTTTTTACATTTAACTAAAGACTATAAACCTACATTAGGATGTGTGGCTATAAATAAAAATGATATGCAAATTTTACTTCGTATAATACAAAAAAATACTTTTATTAAAATTTATTAACTTCTCTGTCCAAAAATTTTCGATCCAATTCTCAAAAAAGTAGAACCATTTTTTGCTGCAATTTCATAATCATTGGACATCCCCATACTTAACTCACTAATACCCAGTTTTGTTGCGAGATTTTTTAATTCCACGAAAAATTTTTCTGGTGGAATATTTTGTGGTGGTAAACACATAAGTCCAACTATATTCAAATCTAAATTAAATGAACATTCATAATAAAAGTTATCTAATTGTTTTAAATCAATTCCACTTTTTTGTCTTTCTTCACCCAAATTTACTTGAATAAAAATTTTGATTTTTTTGTTTTGTTTAATTTGCTCATTCGAGATCTTCTCAGCTAATTTAAGACTATCTAAAGAGTGTAAATAATCAAATAATGGTATTAAAAACTTTACTTTATTTGTTTGCATTTTTCCAAGCATGTGTAATTCCACATCATAAAATTTTTTTTTCATTTCTGACCATTTTTCAACAGCTTCTTGTATCTTATTCTCTCCGAAGTTTTTGTGACCATACTCCAATAAAGGTATGATATCTTTATCAGAGAAAGTTTTGCTAACAGCAATTATTTTAGGAATTTTGTTTTTATTTAAAAATTTTAATTTGTTTTGGATATCGATTAAGTTATTAACTGACTTATGCATAAAAATTCATTAGAATTATTTTGTTATATCGACACTTTTGAAAATACATTAATTAATAAATTATCAAAAGCAACGTCTGTAATATATAGGAATTATAAGAAAGATTTAAATATTAATGAAATTATTAAGATCAAAAAAGCCTGTAATATACGAGGCATAAAATTTTATCTTAGCAATAACATTAAACTTGCTATTAAGTTAAACCTAGATGGAGCATATATTCCATCATTTAATAAAGAATTAAATCTTAATTATTATAATTTTAAGCAAAAATTTAAGTTACTAGGATCTGCACATAATATAAAAGAAATAAGATTAAAAGAACTGCAAAATGTTGATTGTATTTTTTTATCCCCTTTATTTTCTTCACAAAAAAACAAAAGAGGTTTAGGTATATATAAATTTTTAAATTTAATGAAAAAAACCAAAAAAAAAGTGGTTTGTTTAGGTGGTATTAAAAACAAAAATCTTAAAATAATCAAACTATTAAAATGTCATGGTATGGCTTCAATTTCTTTTTTTAAATAATGATAAAAAAATTAGATATATCACACATAAAAAATGAGTATAAAAAGATTCAAAATTTTTTTTTAGTGGGTAACTATGAAAAAGTAATTGAAAAAACCAAAGTTCTTCTCAAAAAGGATCCATCGCAAACTACTTTCTATAACTTAATTGGTCTCTCATATAAACAATTGAAGAATTTTGAATTGGCAGAAAAAACTTTTAATTCTGGGCTTAAAGTAAATTCAAGATCAATAAGTATTTTATGTAATTTAGGAGCACTTTATAGAAATTGGGAAAGATTTGAAATGGCTGAGGAAATTTTCAAAAGGGCATTAAAGATCAATCCAAAAGATCTTAATGTTTTAGTTAATTATGCAAATTTAAAAAGAGACTTAAATCAAATGGAAGAGTCACTAAAATTCTATGAAGCAGGATATAATTTAAATCAAAATCATGAAACTTTATTAATTAATTATGCCGGAGCTTTTCAAGTAATTGGAGATTTCGAAAAATCTAAAGAAATTTTAAGAATTCTTCATGAAAAATATCCAAATAATATTGTGGCTCACAAAATGTACAGTGGATCAAATTTTTATTCAGAAAATGACCCTCACCAAAAATTAATGATTGAAAAAACAAAAGATACAAATTTATCAGATGAAAATAAATCAACCTTATTTTTTGCAATAGCAAAATCGTTTTCAGACCAAAAGAATTATGAAAAATCTGCAGAGTATTTTATTAAAGCTAATGAAGAAAAATTTAAGACAATTAAAAATTACACAATAGATGATGAAATAAAATTATTTAAAAAAATTAAAAATATATTTAAAGAATATGAATTTGATAAAGATATATCTAAAAATAAACCAGAACTAATATTTATTGTCGGACTACCAAGGTCAGGAACTACATTAACACATCAAATAATTTCATCTCATTCTGGAGTGTTTGGGGCAGGTGAATTATCTATACTTAGATCCTCATTTTTAGATCAGATTAATAAGACAAAGTTTGTTGAGGAAATACTTCAAAAAAAAAATGATTTTCAAAAAAAGTTAGCTGAAAATATCTTAAGCAAATATCAATATTATAATAAAGAATCAATAATTCTTGATAAAGCGCCCCTCAACTTTTTGTGGACAGGCTTTATTAAAATTCTTTTTCCTAATGCAAAAATAATTCATTGTAAAAGAAACTTAAAAGATACAGCTTTATCGATTTATAAAAATGTTTTTGATGCTTCCTCTTTATCGTGGACTTATGATCAAGATACTCTTTTACAATTTATTAACATGTACAAAGATATGATGGATTTTTGGAGTGAGAAAATTCCAAATTATATTTATGAATGTAATTATGAAACCTTAGTTAGTGATAAAAACAGTGAAACAAAAAAATTAATAGATTTTTGTAATTTAAAATGGGAAGAAAATTGTATAGATCACACGAAAAATAAAACTGGAATTAAAACCGTCAGTCTTGCCCAAGCAAGAAAACCTGTTTATAAAACATCAGTAGACTTGAACAAAAATTATAATCAATATTTAAAATTTTTAGAAAAATTTTGAATAAAAAAAAGGCCCTATAAAAAATATAGGGCCTTTTTGAATTTAAGCTTCAGCTTCTATGCAATTAAAATGCAAAAGAAACAGAAATTTCTGTATGTTCTGAAACGTTATCAGCTTGGTTAGCAATGTTTGTAGCTTCGTTGCTGTGAGCAGCAATTGAAATTCCACCCATTGAGTAACCTACTGACATACCTTCAACTTCTTGGTCATTAGCTGAACCTTCAGCTTCTGTATCTCTTTCACCATATGAAATTGATAAGTTGTCATTTACTGCAAATACGATACCGAATGCATCAGTTTCTAAATCGTTAGAACCTGTTGCTGCGAAATCGATTTCAGAATGTTGGTAACCAAAAGTTAATGGTCCGAATGCATATGTGAAACCATATGTATCATGATCATCTTCTTGAGTTGCAGTTCCTTTATCACCTGTTCCAACGAATACTGATAATCCGTCCATTGGAGTAGCTTGTACAGCTATTGAAGTAGAACTTTTACTTCCACCAGCACCTGAGTTAGCACCATCATCATTGTTACTTCCAAAAGTGTTTGGTGAGTAACCAACGTTTACTGTAGCCATATCCATAGAGTACGTGTAGTTAAAACCACTTGTACCACTATCAACTATACCTACTAACGTTTCGTTAGATGCAGCTTCAGTGTCAATACCATTAGTTACTTCTTCTTCAGCTGTTGGCATTAAGTCATCGATTTTACCGATACCTACATCACCAGAGTCTTCTTGGTAAGTTAATTTACCCATATCACCCATATCATAAGTTAATACAGTTGATGTAAGTGAACCAGTAGTTGCTATCACTTGTGCCCAAGAAACTGTGTGACCATTATCTAGTTCACCGCTTCCTTTCATTGATACTGATTTTTGTAAACCAAATCTCGTACCATCGTGTGCAACGTCTTCATTTCCTGTGTCTGCTGTGTATGTCATTTTCGCACCACCAGAAACTGATAGTTCACCAGCTTGTGCTGAAAATGCTACAAGAGAACCAGCTAGAGCTGAAAGCCCTACTTTTTTTAAGTTATCCATATTTTCTCCTTGTATTTATTATTAATATTAATAACTCCGCCTAATTAGCATAATTTAACTTTCTTTGACCAAAATCCCTTTTTTTATTATCATTTAATTGAAATTTGTTGCATAAATGTCACATAATTAATTCTTTTTTTCAGGCTATTTAGTGGTAATTAAGCTTAATTTTAATAATGTCACCTACAAATGATATTTGATAAGAAATACTCTAAAAAACTGCAAATTTTACTTACAAGTCTCTTAATTTTTTTAATTTCAGGATGTGGAATTTATAAACCAGTTGATGCTAGAAAAGTTGACCCAAACGTAAAAAAAAGAGTCGAAAAAAATATCCAAGAAGGAAGAGGTTATAGATTATTTGGTGGTAAACAAAAAGGTGGTGGTACATTTGAGTTTGCAACATCGAACGAAATGTGGAGAGCCTCTTTAAGCCTTTTAGATTTTACTCCTTTAAGCAATGTTGATTATTCAGGTGGAATCATTATTACAGACTGGTTTTCAGACAATAATTCTACAATTGACGAACATTTGAAAATACAAATAAAGTTTCTATCAAATGAAATAAGATCTGATGGAATTGATGTGGCTGTTTTTAAGAAAAAATGTGATAACTTAAATAAATGCCAAACATCGAAAATTCAATCTACTTTAGCTAGAGAAATTAAATTAGAAATCCTTAAAGAAGCTGCGAGATTAAAAGCAGAGGCTCCTTTAGTTGATCCAGATTTTAAGATGCCTAAAATCGATGAACAATAATTTATTTGCTTATTTAAGCAACATAAAATGGAAAAATATAATTTTAAAATCATAGAAAAAAAGTGGCAAGAACATTGGGAAAAAAATAAAGTTTTTAAAACCAAGAGAGAAAAAAATAAAAAAAAGTTTTATTGCCTTGAGATGTTTCCCTACCCGTCGGGTAGAATCCACATGGGTCATGTAAGAAACTACACGATAGGTGACGTTTTGGCTAGGTTTAAATCCTTACAAGGTTTCAATGTACTTCATCCAATGGGATGGGACTCATTTGGTATGCCTGCAGAAAACGCTGCAAGACAAAATGATCTTGACCCAAAAACATGGACAGAAAAAAATATTGCAATAATGAAATCTCAATTAAAAAAATTGGGACTTTCGATTGATTGGGACAGAGAAATTTCTACTTGTTCCTCTGAATACTATAAACACCAACAGGCATTCTTTTTAGAAATGTATGATAAAGGACTTGTTTACCGAAAAGAAAATTACGTAAATTGGGACCCTATTGATCAAACTGTTCTTGCAAATGAACAAGTTATTGATGGTAAGGGATGGCGATCTGGTGCTGTGGTTGAAAGAAAAAAACTTAATCAATGGTTTTTTAATATTACAAAATTTTCAGAAGAATTATTAAATAATTTAGACAAGCTTAATGAATGGCCGAATAAAGTTAAAATTATGCAAAAAAACTGGATAGGGAAATCCTTTGGCTGTGAAATAAAATTTAAAATTGAAGGTAATGAAAAAATTAAAAATGTGGAATGTTACACAACTAGGCCTGATACTCTTTTTGGAATGTCTTTTCTTGCACTATCAATTGATCATCCCATTGCAAAATTTTATGAAAATGATGAAAAGTTTAAAAAATTTAGAAAGGAATGCTCTAAAACTGGTACCACTGAAGAGTCATTAGCTGGTGCTGAAAAAATAGGTTTTAAAACCGATCTTTTGGCTATTAATCCTCTAAACAAAGAAATTAAGGTCCCTGTTTATTTCGCAAACTTTGTATTGATGGATTATGGGTTAGGTGCTGTATTTGGTTGTCCAGCTCATGATCAAAGAGACCTAGATTTTGCCAAAAAATATAATTTATCAGTAACGACTGTCGTTTCCCCAAATAAAGAAGATAAAGGCTTTAAAGTAAACCAAAAAGCTTATGTTGATAACGGCTACATGATTAATTCATCATTTTTAAACGGAGTAAAATCACCTGATAAGTCAATCCCTATGGCAATTGAACATTTAGAAAAAAATAATTATGGTAAGAAAAAAATTAACTTTAGACTTAAGGATTGGGGAGTATCTAGACAAAGATACTGGGGTTGCCCGATTCCGATTATTTACGATAATAATAATCAACCAAAAAAAATACCAGTAGACATGCTTCCTGTTGAACTTCCACCAATTGAGAAATTTAAGACCTCTGGTAATCCCCTTGATTTAAATGAAGAATGGAAAAAAGTAATAATTGATGGAAGAACTTATACTCGTGAAACTGATACACTAGATACATTTGTTGACTCATCATGGTATTTTTTAAGATTTTGTTCACCACAAAATAAAGATTATGGATTTAGTGAAGAAGATATTAATTACTGGATGCCAGTAGACCAATATATTGGCGGTGTTGAACATGCAATTCTACATTTATTATATTCAAGATTTTTTATGAATGCTTTGGCTTATAAAAGCGACAAAATAAGTATTAAGGAACCTTTTAAGGGTTTATTTACACAGGGCATGGTGTGTCATGAAACTTATCGAGATAAATCAGGCAATTGGATAAGTCCAGACGAGTTAGTAACAATTAATGGAAAGAAATTTTTAGAAAAAGATAATAATCAAGAAGTAAAAGTAGGTCCTTCTGAGTCTATGTCCAAATCTAAAAAAAACATTATTGACCCTGAAAAAATTATTGAGAATTATGGTGCTGATGCTGCGAGACTTTTTATTTTGTCAGACAGCCCACCAGAAAAAGATGTGCAGTGGTCAGACGAGGGCATAGCGGCGTCTTACAAGTTTGTACAAAAATTATGGAATCTCAACATTAAAATTTTAGAAAAAATAAAACAAAATAACCATAATAATGATGACATTGAACTTGATAAATTAACCAATCAATTTGTCAATAATGTAACTAATAATTTGAATGACTTTGGATATAACAAAATTATAGCAAATTTTTATGAAATTTTTTCACAATTAACAAAAAAAATTGAGAATAATTATTCTAAAAGTTCTTTAATAAAAAATTATGAAAAAATTTTAATTGTTATGATGCCTGTAATTCCTCATTTTGCATCAGAGAGTTTAAAATTATTGGGAGTGGAGAAAAAATATGAATGGCCTATAATAGAAAAAAAACTACTAGTAAATGACACAATAAATTATGTGATCCAAATTAATGGAAGGAAAAGAAGTCTGATTAAAACAAATCCTAATATAACCGAGGAAAATCTATTAAAATTAGTTAAAAAAGATGAAAATATTAATAAATATTTAAGTAATAAAAATATTAAAAAAAAGATATTTGTACCTAATAAACTGATAAATATCATAATATAAGTCTCAAATGTTAAAAAAAAAAATCACATTACTTTTTTTAATCTTTTTTTTAAATAATTGTGGATATACACCGATGTATTCCGTTAACAATAAATCTAATTTTAATTTTACAGAGATTAACATTGAAGGAGATAATGAATTAGGAAATTTTTTAGAATCAAACTTAGAGAGGTATAATAGCAATGAAAGCAACAAAGAAATAATTCTAGATATAAATATCAATTACGAAAAATTATCACAAACAAAAGATTTGACTGGAGCAACAACTGATTATTTATTAGTAGCGGAAGTTACATTTAATGTATTACAAAACAATAAAGAGAGTGAAATTACGATTAAAAAAGATTTTATAATGAAGGATATAGATAAAGAATTCGAAGAAAGAAACTATGAAAGAACGATTAAGCAAAATTTTGCATATTCAATTATTAATAAACTTATTTTGAAACTATCTAAAAATAGATGATATTAAAATCTTTTGAAATTAATAAAATTAATCTTATAACAAATAAAATCATACTTTTTTATGGGAAAAATGAGGGATACAAAAATGAGGAAATTAATAAAATAAAAAAAAGATTTGAAACTATTGAAAAATATGATGAAAAAAAAATCTTAGATAATATACAATCTTTTTATGAGCAACTAACAAATGAATCGCTTTTTGAAAAAGAAAAATTAATAATCATAGATCAGACATCAGATAAAATAATTAACATAATCAAAGATTTATTGGAAATGACGCTTAAAGATGTTTGGCTTATCTTAAATTCAGGAATTTTAGAAAAAAAATCTAAACTAAGAAATTTATTTGAAAAGGATAAAAAATTGATCTGTATCCCATTTTATCCTGACACTAATGAGATCTTATTTAAAATAACCCAAAACTTTTTTAAAAAAAATAAAATATTAATCTCAAATGAAAATATTAATTTTATTATAAACAAATGCTCGGGAGATAGAGGTTATTTAATTAATGAATTAGAAAAAATCGAACTTTTTTCTTTATCAAAAAAAAATGTTTCAAACGACGAAATTTTTAAATTGATAAACCTCACAGAAAATTTTGATATTAATGAATTAATAGATAACTGCTTAGCAAAAAATCATAAAAAAACGCTAAATATTCTTAACGAAAGCAATTTTTCTAATGAAGAATGTATTATGATTATTAGAATGTTTCTTAATAAATTAAAAAGGATATTAGAATTAACAAAACAATATCAAATCAACCAAGACTTAAATCTCACAATTAATAACGCAAAACCTCCAATATTTTGGAAAGATAAAGAAATCACCAAAAAGCAGATTTACAGATGGAAATCAAAAGAAATTGAAAAGTTAATTATAGATATAAATACTATAGAATTACAAATTAAAAAAAACTCATTCAGTCCGATTAATTTAGTTTCTGACTTTATTATGGAAAAATCTCTTTAGTAATTATTTTTTATTACATCTATAAGTTTATTTAATTGGTCTAAATCTAGATATTCAAAAATAATTTTACCTTTATTATTTTTTTTATTTTGAATTAATACATTTAAACCAATTTTTTGTGATAACATTGTTTCTAAATCATTAATGTTTGAGTCTTTATCATTTTTAAAAAAAGGTTTATTTTTCTTAAAAATTTTCACCAGTCGCTCTGTTTGTCTTACAGAGAGTTTTTTATCTAATATCTTATTAGCAACAAACGATGCATTATCTAAACCAACTAAAATTTTAGCATGTCCAGATGAAATTTTCTCAGAGGAAATCAATTTTAGGACATCCTCAGGCAAATTAAGTAATCTCAAGGAGTTTGTAATATAACTTCTACTTTTACCCACAAATTTTGAAACCTTATCTTGGTCATATGAAAATTCATCAATCAATCGTTGATAGCCTTTTGCTTCTTCAATGGGATTTAAGTCTTTTCTTTGTATATTTTCAATTATCGCAAACTCTAAAGATTTAAGATCATCCGCATCTGTAATAACAACGGGTACCTCGTGTAATCCTACCTTTTGTGCTGCTAACCATCTTCTTTCTCCGGCGATAATCTCAAATTTGTTTTCGATATTATCTGATTTTCTAACTATTATAGGTTGGATTATTCCTCTTTCTTTTATTGAGCTAGTTAAATCATTCAGCCCTTCTTCATCAAAAACTTTTCTTGGTTGAAACTTATTTGGTGAAAGATCAGAAATTGGTAATTTATTAGTGTTTTTTTCTACTTTCGTTTCACCAATTAAAGAAGATAAACCTCTTCCAAGACCTTTTTTTATTTTATTCATTAGGCAGCACTCCCAATTTTACCTTCCTGAATTATAAATTCATCAGTAAAATTATAATATGATTTACTTCCGGGACAATTCTTATCATAAATCAATACTGGGACTCCATGCGAAGGTGCCTCTGATAGCCTAACATTTCTTGGAATGACTGTTTGATAAACTTTATCCTTAAAATAATTTCTTGCCTCTTGTTCTACTTGAGAAGATAACTTATTTCTTCGATCATACATTGTTAAAAGTATTCCCTGAATTTCTAAATCTGGGTTCAAATTATCTTTTATTCGTTCAATGGTTTTCATTAACTGAGTTAATCCTTCTAACGCAAAAAATTCAGTTTGTAATGGCACTAATAATGAGTTCGAAGAAACCAGTGCCATCACAGTTAATAAACTTAGGGAGGGCGGACAATCTATAAGGATATAATCATATAATGCTCCAGAATCCTTTAAATAAGCGGTTAATTTAGCCTTCAAAATAAAAGCTCTATCACTATCTCCAGCAGTTTCTACCTCCAGCCCTGATAAATCAACATTTGAAGTAATTAAATCTAAATTTTCAAACTTTGTTTTCTTAATCACATTTGAAACAGACATTGTTCCATTTAAAATTCCATAAATTGTTTGATCTGACTTTTCAGTATTTGATAAACCCAATCCTGTAGTAGCATTTCCCTGAGGATCCAAATCAATTACTAAAATTTTTTTATTCTGTTGAGACAATGCTGAAGCTAAATTAATTATTGTTGTTGTTTTCCCAACCCCCCCTTTTTGATTTATCACTGAAATAATCTTCATATTTTTTTTTTTCTAATTTTTTTTATATTGAGTATAAATGAGTCATCACTTGTTATACTCTTTTTTTGATCATATTCTAAATCCCATTCCCTCAAAGTGTTTTTAAGAATTCTTTTTCCACTGACACCCATAAATAAAACTATATTTTTATACTTTTTAAAATTTTCATTAACCAAATTTAAAATTACTGGCATGGGTTTAAAAGCTCTGGACATAATTGTTCCGGTTTCTATATTTTTAACCTTAAAAATATCTTTTTGAATTATCTCTGTGTTTAAATTTAATTTTTTTGAAACTTCTTTTAAGAAAACGCACTTATGATAACTTTTTTCATAAAGATTAACTTTCATACTTTTTTTAATCCGTTTCATAACGATAGCTATAATTAGTCCAGGCATGCCACCTCCTGTTCCTAAATCTGTGGTTGTATTACTATTTAAATCAACAAAATCAATAATTTGCGCTGAATCTATTAAATGTCTGTTTCTTATAACCTCTTTTTTGCTTGTTTTTTTACTAATAATATTAATTTCCTCATTTTTTTCTAAAATCATGGAAATTAATCCTTCAAGCTCATTACAAGTTTCACGTGAAACATTTAAATCAGAAATTTTTGAGTAAGAATTTAAAATTACATTATCCATTAAGCTATATGCTTAATAGACTTTCTTTTGA
>MDSZ01029470.1_pt1 | contig 16289 bp, 17 predicted proteins | sample 811201 | NCBI WGS metagenome assembly MDSZ01 (sample SAMN05326647, study PRJNA326480) | marine metagenome | isolation source: seawater | place: Indian Ocean: North | collected 2010
CAGCTACTTGACACTGATATTCCACCAGAGTTTAAAGCTGTGGCAATGAAAAAAATTAATGCACTTCGATTTATGGAGCCAGGCGGTGGTGAATATTATAAGATCAAACAGTGGGTAGATACTTTCATGCAGATTCCATTTGGAAAATATAAAAATCTACCTGTTACATTGCAGGATAATGGTGCTGAAGCATGTTCTGATTTCATGGAGAACGCAAAAAACATCTTGGATGAAGCAGTATATGGTATGGATGATGTCAAATTGCAAATTATGCAAATGGTTGGTCAGTGGATTACGAATCCTGCTGCCATGGGAAATGCGATTGCTATTAAAGGCCCTATGGGAACTGGAAAAACCACTTTGGTAAAAGAGGGAATCAGTAAGGTTCTCGGTAGAGATTTCGCATTTATGGCTTTAGGAGGAGCAACAGATTCAAGCTTTCTAGAAGGCCATGGATATACATATGAAGGCGCGACTTGGGGAAAGATTATTGATTGTCTTGTACAAGCAAATAGCATGAACCCAGTGTTCTTCTTTGATGAGCTTGATAAAATTAGTGATACACCAAAGGGTGAAGAAATTACTGGCATTCTAACTCATCTAACAGATACGACTCAAAACTCAAAGTTTCATGATAAATACTTTGCTGAATTGGAGTTTGATCTGAGCAAATGTTTGTTCATCTTCAGTTATAATGATGAAAGTAAGGTAAACCCAATTCTACGCGATAGAATGTATCGTGTTCAAACAAAGGGTTATGATACTAAGGAAAAAACAGTTATTGCAAATCAATATCTTCTCCCAAAGATTCGTGATCAAGTGTGCTTTTCAGAAGAAGATATCGTCATTGATGACGATGTAATGAATCACATTATCTCAATTCATACTGAAGGCGAAAAGGGTGTGCGTAATCTTAAGCGATGTATGGAAATCATTTATACTAAGATGAACTTATATAGGTTGATGCGTCCCGGATCTAATCTTTTCGGAAAAGAAATGTCGCTAGAAGTATCATTCCCAATAAAAATAACACGAGAAGTTGTTGATAAATTAATTAAAAGTCAAAAAGATGATGGTGTATGGCGCAATATGTACATATAATTGTTATATGATTGAATAATTCAAATAACAATTGTTTGAGTTCCTGATTTTTTTTAAAACTGAGTTGGCAATGTTCTATTTCCCCCTCTCTTATTGAGAAAGCTCATCTGCTCTGGAGAAATGCAAGCACAGCCAACAGAGTTTGTGTAAGTTGCAGGGCAGCATTCAGGAGTGAACTTATTGCTATCAAACATAGTCATTCCCTTAGGAGGAACTGGGCCACCAACATTGCCCTCAAGACCAGCAAAAAAGTTTTGTCCAGAAGTAGAATCTTTTGACATTGTACCTTGTTCAAAACTGTTTGGGACACCTTCGCCCATACGATAATCTAAAGAAGACCCCATAAGAGTAAATGCCTCACTTGATCCTCCACATGCCTGACAAAGTGTATTACAACCGATAAACATTCCAATAATTAGAATGAGTACTAAAATCTCAACGCGAAGCTTTTGGCCAAGAATATTGATTTCCATCTTCTATATACAAACCATAGAGATTAAAAATTAATAAGTTTTTGTATGTTGATTAAAAATATCTTCAGGTAGATATCTATCAATACCTCTGTTATAATCACCAACAATTACACCTTTAGTCCTAAATCCTCCTTTATTTGTAATGAGATGATAAGCAATAGGAAAAGATTCACATTGTTCTCGGGTTAACAGTTCATGTGACCCTAAACTATCAACATAAACCTCGGTATTTTGTGCACAAGATAATATGCGCTCTCCATCATAAAAGACTGTATCATGACCGATTATATCATCAGCCTTAACTATAACAATAGTTTTGACTTCTTCCCCAAATAATAATATGTCATTTACTTCGACATCTTTTATTGGAATACTTCTTCCATCTTCCAAACATACTTCTGTATCTGGATGCAATCCAGTTTCTAAATAATAGTGTAATTGTGTTCTATCTAAAGTTTCAGGTAAATCGTTGCTAGAATCGAGTCTCAATGATTCAAGTTCAAACTCCTCCATTTCATCCCAATCTCCAAATATATGTCCGTTAATGTTTATGACTTTGGTAGTTGTACTTATACAATATATGTATGGTTCTCTGAACCCCTCATAAAGAATACTATTAGGATGACAATGTGCTTCCATCCAGCCCTTTTGTGGATGATATACTTTGTGATTACCAGTTACCAAAACTCCATCTAACATGTATATCTCGCTATTAGCCGAAGTGGACTTCATAATTGCTGTTACAATAGATTTATCAAACAATACATCTCCTGGATTAATATCTTTCATCTTTTTAATGTAACCGTCTTTCATCGCAACCTCGGCATCTCCAGAAAAACAGAAACTAGGTACTGCCGGTGGAGAATCCATTCCTGCTGCTTTGAAAACATCTCCGAGAAATGTTAACATTAAATATATAAGTACTCCTACAGGAATCAATAATATTGCCATAAAGGCGGCGGCTGCTATTCCTACAGCAAGGGATGGGGGAACTAACCATCCAATTGCAAACATTACAACAATGAAGGCAACTATAATATAGAGTATATTAATTACAAGTTCGTATATGAATAAGAACAGACTTTCTGCTGTCATAATAGAACCTATGCTAGTGTATATCGAAGCAGTAAATGTACCAACTATTTTTCCAAGTATTGAATTAGTTTTAATTAACATGTGATTCAATGGCAATGTTATATTGAGTGATCGACTCATTACATCGGATGCTTGCTCATGAACAGTATTTCTAATCCGATCAAACATAGCACGCACGTTATTCATGGCATCATTCATTTCTGTGAACATGGTAGTGAATACATTCATAACATAATAGATCGGTTGGAAAGCAAACTCTGTAATTTCGCCCAAGATTGATTGTGTACAGTTTACGAAATTATCACCAGTATATTCAATATTGCTCTTGTTATCTCCTCTATTATCATTAATCCAACCGGCAACTGGTATAACAGCAGGATTACACCGCTGATTTGACCAATCACTCAAAATGGGTTTTAGTTTATTTTTAACATGAAAGTAACCTACCATTATGAAGACGATAATACAAACAATTACAGTAAACCAAAAACTGCCTGCATACCTAGTGAAATAACCACCCTTATTATATAAATCATCAACTTTTTCATAGATATTAGCCATTTTGTATATATTAGTTATGGATAATATCTCATGCTCTTAACGGTATCAAACATCCTTTGATAGAGAACCATTATTGTCTTCCCAATCATGGAATAAATATTTGCCTATAGGAATTGTGTGTCTATGTGTAATTAAACATGCTAATTCTAAAAACTGTTCATCTGATTCAACAAATTGATCATTGTATTTAATTGCCATATCTTGGACAGGCATAAACTTTTCTTCATCTTCACAATAGATTAAGTGTGATCCTGTTACATAACAGCTTTCACCATTTTCGCCATCAAACTTATAAACCTTCTCCTTCATATCTCCATTTTCATCGGTATTGCTAAGCTTCATAACTGCTCTAACTTTATCGCCATTCTTAAGTTCGGCATCTAATGGTAAATCTTTCATGCATACTAAGGAACCATTTTTCAAAGCAATTTTTGTTTCAGGTGCAAAGCATAGTCCTTGCAATGCTCGAACCATTTGACCTGGTGGACCGTTCCAAATACTCTGTAGTGTCATAATAGATCCATCTAATGTATACATAAGCGCACCTCCTACGCCCATTGTTTTGCCCATCATATCCTTTACTTCAACAAGGATCCTCTGAAACTCTATAAGAATATTGAGAAATACTCCAAAGATGTTTCCAACAATACTTGTAATAAAGTTTCTTAAATTGTTTATAAATGCTCTGGCAGAGTTTAGTGCATTAGTAATAACATCACCGATATTTCCAACAACATCGAGATTGTAATGAATAGGTTGTAATAAGAAGTCCATGTAATTCGATTGCATAGTTTGAATGCAGTAGGTAAAATTAGTAACTGCGTCCTGTCCAAACATTGAAGCAAATGGCATAACAACTGGATTACACCTATAAGTTGGCCAATTATCTTCAATATTCTTGATACCAACTGCTACAATATTCACCATAAAAAGCATTATGAAAATCGCTATAATGAAAAGTGTTAGAGTAATATCAGAAGATTTCATATTACTCTATGATGCGATATTATTTAAAATGTTAAGACTAATTTAGTCATCGAAACGTTCCCATGTACCTGTACCATCATTTCCTCTCCGTTTACTATTAATATCTCTAGGACTCAGGTTAAGAGGTCTGACTTTTCCTCCAGACATACATGACTTCCATATTCTATTTGCGCCAGCCTTTTTCTTTCTAGATTTCCCTCCAGTCATTCCTTCTCCAAATCCAGTAAAATGATCACGCCAATTTTTGAATCCTCCTGACATCTTGCGAGTTTTTCTATGACCTCCACTAGTAGCATAATGATCATTACATGCATCAGCACCCGCTTGCATATTTGTAGAATTGCCTCCCGCGGAATTATGGCTGGCATCGACTGGTCCAGCAGGATTGGGATTTGGGAAGCTTGGCACAGTTACTGGATCACTAGGAACAGCACAATTTGGTCCATCTGTATTATCACCACCTCTTTGTCGGCGGCGGCCTCTTCTAGTTTTACGTGTTTGCCTATTACAACGCGAACGTTTGCAGCGACGAATACATCGACTTCGGCAACGCCGGCGACAACGTAAAGATGTTCTTCGCTTTCTTTTTGTTTTCCGCTTATTTTTCAATACTTTTCTTGATCGAGTACGACGGCGAATAGTTCTCTTTTTTCGGCCGCCATGTTTGTCAATCATATCTTGCTGCTTAGCATTCATTTCATTTTGATTATTCAAAGCAGCACCTCTCTGTGTACTACCATTTAGAGGGTAGCTTTTTACTGGTGTAACACCTGGATTTCCAGAGGTTGTTGTTTTGGTTCCCTCACCACCTTTAAGAGCCTTCTTCCTCTTTCTTTTAGCTACACCGCCGTTTCCTTTCTGTTTTTCGTGTGCCAATAGTTTTAATACCATCCTATAAAATTAAATGAGATTATCTTTCTCGTTAAGAAATTAAAGCATTTGTATATAGTTATAAATATATAGATATGGATGATCGTGAACGTTTGCAACTATCTAAAATGATTAAGGCTAATAATGTTGAGGATGTCACCGAAAATATTAGAGAGAAAAAACATAGTGGTCTTATCCGAGCAGATATTCAAACTATGATAAATATCAAGGGAAAATATCAACGCCTTGCTAAATCTAACCCCGATTCTGTTGATAAAATGATGGAAACGCAATGTGCCTTTCTTTTTAATAATTACACTGATATTTACAACAGATTGAAAAAAGATGAATTAGACTTAGATATCATGGCTCGGTTTTTGTATACTTTAGAACGAATTGAAAATGGTGAAATTGATCAACATGAAGGAGCTTTTTCTATTGGAAAGTTACTAAAAGATATTTATATTGATAGTGCTATCAAAAGAAGTGATAATCTTGATAAAAAATATAATTCAAACAAGAAGGTTGCTAAAAAACCTCCATCTGCGAATACTAAATTAAGTTATCAACAATGGAAATCTATGCAATAATTAATCCATATCTGGTGGTTCAATTTTTGTTTCCGGATCAGGAGACATACATTCGAGACCAAGGGTTATATTATCTAATGGATTAACAATTGCTAATGCTGGTGGTGGAACTCTTCTAGGAGCGTCGATCATATGTATATTTGGCATTACTCTATCTCTTCTTCTTATGCAGCATATACAGTTTATAAACTCTATAAAACATTGATCTAATATAGAGAATAATTCACAAAGACCTTCATTACTATGCTGTAGATTTGCTGCATCTAAACATGTCAACATTATTATTACTATTCCAATAATGCAGATAAACATGATGCATATTGCTACACTAAGTACTAAATTATCCATTTGATTTACATATTCAAAAATATCAAGAGTAAATATCAATTTTTTGATAGCATTTATCAGAAAATTGCATAAAAACATAATCTCTACTTTTCAGCAACAAATATGCCTTACACTGCTGTGATCGTAGAATCTCCTGCCAAATGTGCAAAAATCGAAAAGTTCTTGGGTGCTGGCTACAAATGTATGGCTAGTTATGGACATATTCGAACACTTAATAAACTAGAACAAATTGACATTGCAAATAACTTTAGTCCTAAGTTTGTCAACATATCTGGAAAACACCAACAGATTACCAAACTAAAATCATTTATAGCTGGTGCTAGTGATGTGATGCTCGCAGCTGATGATGATAGAGAGGGTGAAGCTATAGCATGGCATGTATGTAAAATTGCTGGTCTTCCAGTCGATACGACTAAGCGGATTATCTTCCATGAAATTACTGAGCCTGCACTAAAGTCTGCAGTATCTAATCCGACAAAAATCAATATGGAACTTGTTAGAGCACAGCAAGCAAGACAAATATTGGATCTAGTTGTTGGTTTTAAAGTATCTCCTATTCTATGGGCTAATCTCTCTTATAATACAAAAACTGCTCTTTCAGCAGGTAGATGTCAAACACCGGCACTAAGATTGATTTATGATAATCAAAAGGAGATTGATTCCTCACCTGGACGCAAAGTATACAATACAACTGGATACTTTACAAGTGAAAACTTGCCGTTCTCATTAAGTCACAATCATGAAGGTGAGGAGGCTATGGGTGATTTCCTTGAAGAAAGTGTAAATTGGGATCATGAATATTCCTGTGGCGATATAAGGAATACAACCAAAAATCCTCCAACACCGTTTACAACTAGTGCTTTACAGCAAAGTGCAAGTACAGAACTTCGTCTAACGCCAAAACAGACAATGGAGGCATGTCAAAAACTCTATGAGGCAGGATATATTACATATATGAGAACTGACAGCAAGACATATGCACCTGAGTTCATTGCATCTGCAAAAACATGGATTACAAAAAAATATGGAGCAGAGTATCTTCATCCAAATGTTGATTCTTTATCGGAACGTACCGAGGATAAAAAGGCGAAGAAGAAAAAAGGTAAAAAGAAAAAGGAAGAGGATGAAAACAATGCACAGGAAGCACACGAAGCGATTCGTCCTACAAAAATCGATGTAGAAGATGTTGATCAAAGTCAAGATAGTATTGGTAATAGAGAGGCCAAGGTTTACCTATTAATTCGCCGAAATACATTAGAGAGTTGTATGGCGGCGGCCACATATAATGGTGTTACTGCAAAGTTAACTGCACCAGAATCTCATTGTTATAAATATTCCACTGAACAAGTAGTATTCGCAGGATGGAAAATTGTAGGAGGGTATGAAGAAACAAACCCTACGTTCACATTCTTGCAGACATTAAAGAGTGGAGTGTTGCCATACAAAAATATTGTATCAAAAGTAACAATGAAGGATCTTAAAAGTCATTACACTGAGGCAAAATTGGTACAACTACTTGAACAGAATGGAATAGGCCGGCCGTCAACATTTGCTAGCCTTATTGATAAGATTCAAGAAAGAAAATATGTAATCAAGCAAAATGTCGCTGGGAAGAAAATAAAATGTACTGACTTTGAATTAGTTGGAGAAATGCTAACTGAAACTGCAACAGAAAGGGAGTTTGGTGGTGAAAAAGGCAAGTTAGTTATTCAACAATTGGGTACAGTTGTGATGGAGTTTCTTGCACAACACTTTGATGCATTATTCGGGTATGATTATACAAAGAATATGGAGGATGAACTAGATCATATTGCAAAAGGAGATAGTGTATGGCATGAGCTTTGTAGGCAATGTTATGATCAAATTGAGCAACTGTCGAGTGGTCTTACAAATAAATCAGGTAAAAGTAAGGAGATAATTGAAATTGATGAACATAATACTTATATGATAGCGAAATATGGTCCTGTAATAAAATGTACCTCTGGTAAGAAAACAACCTTTAAAAAGGTAAAGGCAGACATTGATCTGGATAAACTTAGACGTGGGGAATATACTTTGGATGAAATAATTGAGACCAAGGCAAGTGCTTCATCTGGAAGAAATCTTGGAAAAAAGAATGGTAATGATGTAGTTTTAAAGAAAGGAAGATATGGATTATATGTAGAATGGGGTAGTAGTAAAATTAATATTAGTGCAATTGATGCAAAAGAATACGAGACTGTAGATCTCGACATGTTGTCTGAATATCTAGTAAAACCAGTGCTTCTTGAGATATCAAAAGAAGCATCGATAAGAAATGGTAAGTATGGTCCTTATATATATTATAAGACAGCTAAGATGAAGAAGCCTAGATTTATATCATTGGATGAATCAATTGCTCCGAATTGTACGGTGCAAGATGCTCGTGAATGGTTAGCCGAAAAACACCATATTGAATTATAATGTATATGTTAAAGGTATTCTTACAGCTAAATCACGTCCTATTTCATTTTTAATGCAGTTAAACTCCAATGTAAAATTAAAGCGAGCATTCCCAAAGTCTACAAGTCTCCCATCATGATATCTAAATAAAAAATCAAGTCGTGCAATCTTTTCTTCGGGGACATTCATATGAGTTATATTTTGTAAAAATCCGTTCCTAGAATCATTAAGTTCCCCTAATGGTGAATTAGTAACAGGTATTTTGGCGAAGGCTGAGTTTACTATAGCATTCCATGTATTATTGTGCATTGCATTTGTATTATTTGGATGAGGTACCAATTCATCCATAGAGTTGAACTTGTTTAATTCCATATAAATTGTTCTATCTCCTAAAACATTCGGTACATGTGGTGCCTTAATAAAATGTACAGGTTTTGTGCTTACTGGTTGAAGCCATACACCTGCAGGCCCCAAATATGCAAACTTAATTTCGGTATTTTCTCCATCACTTGTTACTGCAGGAGTAGATGTATATGTTTCTCTTTCAAATCCTAAATACCATCCCAGACCCCAGTTAATTTTCTTTTCCCACATTTCTGGTTGACTGCATGATTCAAAATCATAGAGTTCTTTTCTATCAAAGTATAATATCAAATCATCTTTATCAGTTCCAAACCAAAATCGCTGACCAATTTTATCATAATAACATCTTAATCCTTCATAATCGTCGCCAGTGTAACCGAGATATTTTAATTTCTCTGTAACTCCGGTATTCATTCTCTCTTGGATCTCAGCAGCAAGATCATCAGGACAATAAAACCCTTCTTGTATTTCGATAGTAACTACTTTATTATAATTCGATGTTGCAGCAATAGTACCGTGATATGGAGAATTGATATCATTTGACTTTAACGAAAAGCTCATTTTTGTGTTCTGATATTGTCTACTGAAAACATAATATGTGATAGGAAAGGTACATTCAACCATTCTAATTGATTGGACATTCTCAAGAGGCATTGGTAGTTCGACAGAAAATCTGTTAGACTGTGGATACTTCTTAATATCTCTATCTTCAGAGTGAATTGACACCAATTTACGATCAAGAACATACGTTTGTTGTCTTGGTATTAAAGGATTGCTATTGGCTACATTGTAAGTGAGTTGTGACATATATTTTATATACACATTAGAAAATCACAAACATAACAAGTTTACTAATATCTTTGAAAACTTATGATCACTAGGGTAATGAAGACCTGCGATAATTCTAGCATGTCCACAATCTTCTGCCAAAGCGAAAAGTTGTTTTTTCTTTTGTGGATATTTTTCTGACATTTTGCATGCTATAATAAATGCTTGAAACGAATGTCCAGATGGATACGCTGGAGTAGCAGCACTATGAGACACTAATAATTTATCTCTAACATTACTATTTATTTGTGCTGGTCTAGCCCGGTTTAACAAGTATTTGAAAAATAACACAATCAGGTCATATTTTGATAATAAAGTATCTAGATCATGAATTGTCTCAGGAATAATCTTAGAAAATGCTGTAGAAACTGTTTCATCTGTTTCATAAAATAAATTAACTTGATGGGACGTTCTATTTTTCATATATTGAAAAACTTCCTGTGATTCTTCATTATTAGATGGATAAAATATAGGAAATGTTGGTAATATATCTACATAACGTACTATAGTATATCCATATAAGACTAACAATGTGATGAGTATATAAAAATAATTCATTGTTGTTTGTTAAAATCAGATGAGAATAAAAATCGTAATATACATTATATATTACGATGGTAGCTAAAACATTAGGATATGATATTAATACTCTAACCTTGATTGCATTCATTGGTGTAGTAATAAAACTATTTCTAGGGCAAGGTCCAAGAGCAGATGGCACTGGTGGACCAGCTAATTCTGCAATATGGGGCTATGGAACTATAGCCATGTCAATATTGGGTATCATGTTTGTGACATTTGGTTTAGCGACGCAAATGGTTGAAGGCCAAGAAAAGGGAATGGGTCGTCTTAAAGAAAACAGTTTAGGCTTTGTTAAAGCACTTCTGATGCATTCTTTGCCCCCACTTCTTATGCTAATAGTGCTGGTATGGTTAATCGCATTAAATGTTCAATACTTTACTCGTATTAATGAAGGAAAGGTAGCAGCAGAATATGGATCTTACAATAATCTTTCTACTATCATGGTTATGATTCAGTTAATATGTTTGTATAAGTATTTGGTAGATGAGCTAAAAGTTTCTGAAGGCGGTCCTGCTGACCAAACTGCATTAGCTGATGCAATGAAGAGCCGTTTAGCATCAATAACATATTTGTTATCACTAGGGAATCTAATGGTGATTGGTATTCTTACTATTATTTTGCGCTATTTTTCTACAGATGGTTAATTTTGAGAGAAAAACTTAAATGTAAGACCACAATCTGTATCAGTAGCCCAAATGCCTGATATTTTGAGAGTAAAATTATAAACTCCCGGGGTTAACGATCTGGGGGGAGAATCAATATTTTCAAATACTCTAATACTATTATGCATAAATTGTTCTTTCAGTTTGTGAATACAATTAATATTTGGGATCATAACATTATTTAGGATCATAGTTTCAATATTGATAAGTAAATCTATGCAATCCATGTTGTTTGAGTAATCAAAAACATATTTGTATTTATGAAAATATTTATCAATACGATTAACATTCAATGATATATCAAGATAGATACCATTCAATGTAACGTCTGCATTACTGTAACCTACGCGTATGAAAGAACTATCATCCATTACTGTATTAGTAACAGGTTCATGAAAGTGTATATTTCCCGGCTTTAATTCTTGTGGAGCAATTACAATATTCATTACGATAGTGTAATTAGTTACATCTTTTTAAGTGTTATTATCTCTATCCCTGATTATCCTAGACAGTGCAAATATTACAACGAGAAGATCGTCTGGTGGATCAGGACTTTCTTGTAAAGTTGTTATAGCTCTTTCAGCATCAACAATGGCTTTTTGATAAGCTTCCTTTTTCAATTTTAAATAAGATGCCCACAATGTGCATAAATTGGGATGAGTTTGTTTTCCTTGTTCTAAGCGCGTAAGTATAGTTTGGATTTGATCAGAATCTGCCATTTATCAATTGCTTATTAGAAGATAATAAAGGTAATCCTTAAACCAATAATAGTGATGAAGTTTTATGAGACCCATTATGAGGATTATCTAACAAAAGAAGCAGAAATCCCACTACATCCAAAATTACAGAGTGTATATGATAGCTTCCCTGAAAACATAAAAGATTTTAACAACCTAATATTTTATGGTCCGAAGGGAGTTGGTAAATATACACAAATGTTAAAATCAATAAAACAATACAGCCCTTCTGAACTTAAATATGATCGCAAAATCTTATATCAACATAGCAATAAATCGACATATATTCTTAAAATAAGTGATATTCATTTTGAAGTTGATATGTCCCTACTAGGATGCAATTCAAAATCTTTATGGAACGAGTTATATAATCATATCATAGATGTTGTGCTGGCCCGAGAAAATCATACAGGAATCATTGTATGTAAATATTTTCATGAGATACACAGTGAATTGTTAGAATGCTTTTACAGTTATATGCAAACTCTACACCATAACTCCTTAGACATTAAGTTTATAATTCTTACGGAAGAACTAAGTTTCATTCCAGATAGTATTGTAAGTAGAAGTAGAGTTATAAGAATACCTAGACCATCAAGAACGCAATATAACAAATGTTTAAAAAACAGTGTTGGTAAAGACATTAAACTTAATGAAATCACTAATATGAAAAATATAAATGCGTCTGTCCGCCAATTAATGAGACCATATGAAGTGATATGTGACGAAATAATTGAATCGATAGTAGATGTGGAAAATCTTAAGTTTATGGAAATGCGTGACCGATTGTATGATTTACTAATATATAGTTTGGATGTGACTGATTGTTTTTGGTATATACTTGAAAAATTAATCACTCTTGGATCAATTCCTAATGAAGCAATGTCTGATATAATCTTGCATACCTATCGCTGTTTACAATATTTCAATAACAACTATCGACCCATATATCACTTAGAGAATTGGATTTTTTATCTCATAGTTAACGTTAATGGACTTGCAAAAAGCGTGTGACATACTAGAATTAACCCCTAATACCTTTTCAGCATCGTCTGTTAAAAAGGCATATTTTAAGCAAGCTCTTAAGTGGCATCCTGATAAAAACCCGAATGATGAACAAGCTAATGCACATTTTCAAGAAATAAGTGATGCATATACATTTCTCTCTATGTATCTTTCTGAAACTGGTTCAGATGCACTTCCTATACAAGAAGAAACTGATTATACCTCTATGTTTACACAATTTGTTAGAAATGCTACAGGCATAGATCTTAAAAATGATCAAGTAACAAATACATTGTCAGAAATAAAACGAAATTATGAGGATACTACTGTGAAAATGTTTGAAGGATTAGATCGTGCTTCATCTATGAAACTATATAGATATCTGCAGAGTTATGCTTCGCTTTTTGGGTTTGAAAAAACATACTTAGAGAGATTAGAGAAGGCACTTGAAAAAAAGATGCAAGATGATAAACTCATTATTATTGAACCGACAATTGATAACCTAATAAATAATGATGTATATGCGTTGGAGCATGAAGGTAACACGTATTATATACCTTTATGGCATGATGAATTAGAATATGATCTGGAACATTACTCATTAATTGTTAAAATACAACCAAAACTGGAACAACATATCAATATAGATGAGGATAACCAAATGCATATTAATATTGAGCTCAAAATAACAGATATTTTTAATATGGAGCAACATTCTGTACATATCGGTAAAAATACATATACCATTGCTGTAAGAGAACTATTATTGAAACCAAAACAGACGATTGTGTTTAAAGGCAGAGGTCTTGCTACTATAAATACAAAAAATATGTTTGCTATTGGAGAATTGAGCGATGTGTATATTCACATAAAGCTTGTAGTATAGTTTTTTCTCTCCTGTTACTATAAATGAGAAGATCAGCAATAGGTAGATCTACATTAGTTTTCACAACTTCAGGTGGTAATAACGGTTTTACAAATGTAACAATGGGAACCCCATTCAAGCCTGCTACTATGACACAAGGGTCGTCTCTTACTAATGCTAAACATGTGTATTTGCAAAAAGGTGGTGGTGGTAAGAACTTTTATGATGCAAGTGATGTTATTGCACAAAAAAGAAGAATGGCTGTTGGTAAAAATACAACTAGGGTTACAATCCCAAACGGCCAGCCTAGTTCTAATTCCAATTTTGTTCAAAATGATGTAAAATCAGCATTAGCAAAGGTTCGCGGCGGCGGTGCAGTTGCACCACCAAAAAAGGGTTTAGCAGCTAAGACAGGTGTATCAACATATACACATAATCCGGTTACCAGAAAGGTTGGAGGAATATAGATCAATTTATAATTATTTTTTACAAATTGATTGATTAATATAAATATTGTTCTTTTGGAGAAATAAACACTGGTTTTATAAACTTAATACCATAATTATCGTTGTATGATGCAGAGGCCCATTGTCTAATTAGAAAAAAAGAAGCATTACTTATATCTCCAAACTCATCGAGGTTAATCACTCTAGTAGTAAACTTATTACCCTCATATAGATTTGTTTCCATTAATGACCAAACATTTATTGAGTTATCGTTTATTTTTTGTTGAATGACATCTAGAGTTGGTTGATTTTTAGTGCGCCAAAGAGTAACTTTATTTCCCACCAAATTGTTATTTTTATCATAAAACTGTATATAAAGATTTTCTGGGCCTCTAAAGTCTCCTTTTGGTCCATCCGTTATAAACCCAGTAGAGTTCCAATTATTGCCATTGTGTGCAAATACATCAGGTCGATTTCCACCATTATGATTATTTCCAACAATATATGATATTGTTAATGTATGTAGTTGATTCCAGTTTGTTATTCCTTTTAATCCTAATTTATCTAAAGTGACTGATTTAATAAATCGACTCTTTCTTTGCCACCTCTCTGTACTAACAATTGATTCATTCGGTGATTTATGAATATTATAACTTGGGTGTTCGGGGGTGGCGGGATAGTATGTATAAAAATACTGATATTCAGAAGGATATGGTTGACTCAAACTATTAAATCCTAATCGACCATACGACGCTGGGCTAGTGACAATCTGTCCATATGGTGGATTTCCGCCACTGACAGTTACGGGTGGACAGGAGGAAAGTGGAGAGGGGCCACAGAGATTAGTTATACGATCCCTTTCATCGCCAATACCACTACCAGAAGGTAAAATTAATACATTATGTAATATTGGTTCTATTAGAGGATGTCCATTTGCATCAACTGTTCCACTACCTGTGATGGTTACTGTTTTAATTTCTTCCTCCGCCATACCTGCTTTTGCGCGAGTATTTTTTAGAGATAATCCATAAAAGCTTGTAGCAGTAGGTGGTATCCCTTTTTTTATGTTACCGCCACCATTCATTTTCATAGTAAAACTACTCTTGTTCATTATATACATTCATTAGATATTGATTTGTTTATTCGAAAAAATATACCATAGTTGTATTTTTATTAATGACGGTATCATCATAATATGGTGGTTCCGCTACTCCACCCGGAGCCCACCAATAATAAAGAGTAAGTATTACACCATCTGGTTGAGGTACTGATGGATATGAACGACATTGATCCCTCCGTAAATATGTTTCTGCTTTTGTTTCAGTATTAATCGCTCTAATTCTAGTCCATGGAACATGAGTACTCTCTTCTCCTTTAATAACTAGTGCAACGAATCCTCCTGCTGTATATGTTACTGTAGGTGGATAAAACAAAAATAAGACTGTATTATCATGATTTGGCGATGCTAATGCACATTTTGTTTCTTTTGCGTCTATTTTCCCAAATGGTTCAGTTCCATTAGCGAAATAAGTATTGCTCCAGTATCCAAAAATCTCATTATCTGCCCAATTAGTAGGTGCACCATGAAAGAGTTTAGGACCATCTAGTTCTGAACAATCATTCCTGCAACATTTTCTTGTCGCAATAGTAAGAGCATTACTTACATTAGTTTTTGGAATTAATCCTGGTTTATTATTACCACCCCCTGCCATTCTCATAGATCCTAAAGGACCTACACCATAAAAGTTTACTGGGTTAATAGGTGCTAACATAAATGGAAACTGTAGTGCTCGTCGTCGTGATATAATACTTGATTGATTTGTTTGACTTCTTGTTTGACTTCTTGTTTGATTTTGTGATTTTGCCTTTGATTTGTCTCTTGATTTGTCTCTTGAGTTATCTCTTGATTTGTCGTTTGATTTCTCTCCTGATGATATTTTCATAGGAGAAGGACGACCTGTTGTTTTGGGATCAAAATTAAACTTATATGACATTTTTTATGTACTATTAAAAGATTTTAAAAAATCTCGATGATTATAGTACATATGTATCCGACTAGATTTGCTGAACAGCATTCTTTTGAAAAACGATATGATGAATCTATACGAATACGTGAAAAATATCCTGACCGTATACCAATAATTTGTGAAAAAGATTTTAGATCTGTAGATGTACCTGATATTGATAGAAAAAAGTATTTAGTGCCGATGGATCTTAGTATTGGAGGTTTTATGTACGTTATTAGAAAACGCATCAAGTTAACACCAGAAAAATCAATTTATTTATTTGTAAATAATACAGTTTTGCCAGCTACATCACAATTAATTGGCACAATTTATAGCGAACATCATAATA
>MDSZ01140656.1_pt1 | contig 16288 bp, 11 predicted proteins | sample 811201 | NCBI WGS metagenome assembly MDSZ01 (sample SAMN05326647, study PRJNA326480) | marine metagenome | isolation source: seawater | place: Indian Ocean: North | collected 2010
AGGCAGGGTCCAAGAGATTACGTGACCCCTGGTGACAGGCCAATTACTTCTACGCACCAATGGACTTTGAAGGGCGAGGACCCTATTGTGAATCCAGATCCAGAAGACAATAATTCGAATGTATCAACAGATACAAGCGGAGAAGATTCTGGGTCAGACGATTCAATGATTTACATTATCGCAATTGCCGTAATAGCGATTATTGGAATGGGCGCATTCATTGTACTAAGAATGAGAAATAGCGACATTGAAGACTGGGATGAAGACGATTTAGATATGGAGCCTGAAGTCGAATCTGAAAGAATTTCCAAACCGCTTCCTGTAGGCATGGCTCTAGATGAGTTTGATGACAAAACAATCGAAGATGATTCTCCAGATAGGCCAGATATTATTCAGGACTTTGAATCAGATTCTGATGATGAGTACGAAGAAGAGTACGAAGAAGAATATGAGGAAGAATACCAAGAAGAATCCGAGGATGATTCAGGCATTACTGTTGACGAACACGGAACAGAATGGTATGAGGATGAAATCGGAGTCTGGTGGTACAGAGACCCAGGTCAGGAAGATTGGTCTGAATTCATAGAGTGATTATTCGTAAGTGATTTGAACGCGAATCTAGCGGGGTGGATTACATGAGCGAGCAAACATCCTACGACCTCGTTCTACACAAGGACGCTGACCCTCGAACCGGAGGAGTGGCAATTTGTGGCTTTTCTACTGTAGGAATGGTCGGAGTAATCGCCGCCTCGCACATGATTAGCCAATTGGAATTGAAGCAGTTAGGCACCGTTCTAAATGCGGAATTTCCAGCAATGGCTCTTATTCATCATGAGGTCCCCAAGCATCCGGTCAGAGTCTACCAAGGAGACGGAGTCGGCGTATTCACTGCCGAAGTACGATTCGGCCCAGAGAGGGATGTGTTATTCGCCAACACAGTGCTTGAATGGTTCACAAAGGGCGGGTTTGATTCGCTAATCATCATCGATGGCGTAGCACGTGAAAATCTCGATGACCGAGAAGGAGACTTGTATGGAGTTGGCTCCCTTCCTGCTGGCCGTGAAAGACTGAAATCTGCTGGAATAGATCCAGTTCGTCAAGGAATTGTTTCAGGAATTGCAGGTTATTTGATTGCAGAGGGAGATCGATTAGGCCTCGATATAACAGCAATTCTTGCAGATTGCAGTCCAATGTATCCTGATGCAAGAGCTGCCGCTTTAGCGGTCGAAGCAGTTTCAGAATTGACAGGAATCGATGTACCTCTATCTTCGCTATTGGAGGATGCCCGAAGAATTGAAGATTCAGTGCGCGAGGTTTTCGAGAATTCTCAGACCATGCTCCCTGCACCAGAGGATGACATAGACCCATCATTCGGATGAGCGTGCTACTTCTAGAACGGTTTCCCAGTTTGCATCGGTTGCAAACATAGGGTCTTGAGTATGGCATCTGGCAAACTTGTACCCTGCTGAAGTAAGTCCTGATTCTAGATGTTTGTAAGATGGAATTTCTGGGATTCCTGCAGCGATTCCAAGTAAATCCATAGGCACTAGTAAGTGTTCTTTTGAAAGAAGTTCAGCGGATTCAGCAATGTGCCTGACGCTTCGTTCCAATTCGCGTTTTGAGTGTTCAATGTCATGTTCACTCCAATCTTCAGGGTAATCTTCAGGCCTTCCTGCACAGAGTTCAATCGCTCGTTCAACCGTCATTCTTCCGGCGATATGCGAATCGAAAAGAGGCCCTGTCCACATTGGTCCAGAATAGTTTCCTTCTGGAATATCAGAGAAATGGTAGGGTGCAGATCTGATTCGGTAACCTATGCTTTCTCGCCATTTCGATGCAATTTCTTTGGAGCGTTTTAGCAATACAGTTACGCGTACATGATGGCCATCAAAAAGTGAAAGGATTGGATGAATTGATTTGTCGTGCATTGCAGCAATGCGAGCGATTGTTCCCAGTAATATTCTCACAGCATCATCATGCATGTATGCATCTGTAATACCAACCGAGCCGTATCTGCGTGCTGCACTTGTCTTGGCAGAACCGCACAACGCTGCAGTATCCGTAGCAGTTACTTCAAGAACTCCGGTTCGAGAAATAGATTGGATAGCAGAGTCTAGGAAGTTCACAGGCGAACCAAATGGGTCAAGGTCAATCCATTGAAATGGAGTATCCGTCATCAATCTCTTCGCATCTCCTTCTACCCAATTGATTCCATCTTCAACAACACCTGGATTTGAGCGAGAGAATCTACTTGGCTCAGGTTCCCATTCAATATCATCTCCGATAGGATTTGCAGAATGACTTGATTTTGCCCAGTTCAAGGCGACTTGGTCAAGATCGTTAGCCGTGATTCTCAAGCGCTCTTGGTTTGGGATTTCTTTGCGCCAGCGTCGTGGCCTCACACCGGTTGCACAAAGTGCATCTAGAGCCCGAATCAACTTACCTTCAGGAACTATCCAATTGTGCTCCAGAGCGTCTGCAAGTAGCATTACGGAACGGTTTCTGGCTGGAGCCATCGCCGGATTGAGAAAACCCTCTCCGGTTTTTGGAGCCGGCCCTCTTGGCATATGCGAGGGACGGTCTTGGTGATCTCGCAAGTGGACTTTGGTTCGTCCTTCTAACCAGATATGGCCTGGCCACCCATCTGGAATCATATCTCAACCTCAATAATGTTCGAATACGACTTCTGGGATTGCATGTGTGACCTTGTGTCCATGGTCAACAACAGATCCAACAATTTTGCAACCAGGCATCTTGTTACAAAGCCAATCACACACTGTATTTGCAACACTTGCATCGACTGCGATAATCATTCCACATCCCATATTGAATGTACGATACATCTCTCGAGTTTCGACACCACCCATCTCTTGTATCCAAGCGAATTCTTCCAGAACAGGCATTGGTGAATCAATATGCCATCCCAAGGAATCGTGAAGACGCAATAGGTTCGAAAGTCCGCCTCCTGTAACATGACAGATTCCGTGAATCTGAGAAGTCTCACACGGCCCGTCCTGAATTAGATCGACTACAGGGTCACAATAGATTCGTGTTGGATTCAAGAAAACTTCTCCAAGAGTCAAATCTCCTTCTTTGAATCTCTCAATACGTCCATCTGCAACCGCAAAAGGAGCGGGGTCATTCCAAGAAGCACCACAGTGCTTGACGACATTGCGAACTAATGAGTAGCCATTAGAATGAACTCCAGAAGATGGTAGACCAATCAATACATCTCCAGCTTGTAGATTTGCTCCGGTAATTTCTGAGCCTTTAGCAAGCCAACCTAGAGCAGTTCCTGACAGATCCAACTCATTGACAATTCCCGGTAAACTTGCAGTTTCACCGCCCGCAAGAGTAACTCTTGCTCGTCGACAAGCCTCAGCAAGACTACGGCCTAGAGCAGCGTGAACAACAGGGTCTGGTTTTGGAACTGCAATGTAATCTACGAATGCAATTGGTTCGGCTCCAACACAGAGTAAGTCATTGACATTCATTGCCATACAATCTATTCCGACGCCAGCCCAATGCCCAACTTGATTTGCGATAGTCAACTTACTTCCTACCCCATCTGTAGCCAGCGCGAGATAATTGTCTCCGAACTCGACTAGGCCACCAAAACCGCCCGGCAGGTCAACTGGGGCACCAGGGCTTCCTGCAGGCCTAACCGAGCGAGCTAGAGCGCCTACCAAAGCGCCAACTGCATCGCCTTCAAGATCGATGTCTACGCCACTTCCAGCATAGTCTAGGCCTTCTGCCATGATACTGGCCAGACCTATCCATCACATCATGGTGACGATTGGAGTTGATTCACCAACCAAGGCAAAGATAAGTCCAAACGGTGGTCAATTCCACTATGAGTTCCGGCGAATTCGTCCCATTCATGAGGTATGCCGAGCTCATCCATTCGGGCATGTAATCTTCTGAGTCCATATTGGATGTGATATTGATCTGCGTTACCAACATCTATCCAACAAGGAGGCAATTCTTGATGGTCTTCAATCATGTTCAGCGGGTCCCAAGCAGTCCATTCAGACCACTTATTTTCATCAAGAATACAATTCGAATCGACCGGCAGAGAACCATCGCTCCAAGTTGCTGCCATTGCCAACATCATTAGCGTGTGGAAATCATCACCCCTCATCTTTGGTGAGTTTTTGATGTATGAAATGAAACCTTCCTCGCCTCCATGAGCGGTTATAGCGGTCAATGCACTAGCCATCTCACTTCCAAATAGTAACTCAAAGCCACAGTCTCCTGAGTGGCATACAATTGCACTCCAGCAATCATCTAGCATTCCTCTTACTAGCGAACCATAACCTCCACTTGATTTGCCGAATAAACCGAAAGAGGTTACATCATATCGCGAACTGATTTGGTCTCGAAGATCATTAGCTAGCCATGTTCCCCAATCGCCCATAATGTCAGAGTCAACGAATTGATTACCTCCCAGGGATGTAAATGTGTCAGGCATCACTAGAATACAAGGTGCCATTTTCCCTTCAGCGATTAGTCGCTCTATGCGCTGGGGGAGGCTTTCACCAAACGCTTTCCAATTAGCGCGTGAAAAGCCAGTTCCGGTAAATGGTGCAAGGTGGACAATACATGGAACAGGCCCATTCACTCCAGGCGGTATGTGTACAACAACTTCCCTTTCTTTAGGGTCTCCTAGCGAGTTATCGAGGTTCTCAGATGTGAATGAAAATCTCTCGAAACTTCCTCTGATGGGTTCAAAAGAGTGCTCCGGCATGAACAACGCGATGCGCCCCTATGAAATGTGCTTGGCGGTATTCCAATGGAAGCCGGTGGAAGCCCCCCTGCCCCATTCTAGTTCCAGTGGAAACCAAGGGGCAGAGAAAATCAGTCGCGATGATTATAGTCGGTCGCCTATGGCTGTAGATGTCCGATTGGAGGATTTAGTATGACCATTCAGGAGTTTGACCTACCGGCAAGATGGCGCACTCTTCTTCTAGATCATTTCAGTGAAGCAATCCATAATCTCGAAGTTTCTTGGCCAGATGTCCAATCTCTGGAGATTTCTTATCGAGAAATCGAGTCATTCGATCCCGATTTTGCAATCTCAATTGTCGAAGAACCAGAAATGAATTTCCAGGCTGCTAATCAAGCACTTGAGACGTTGTTGACAGAACTTGGCTCTCCTAGAATTGTTGCATTTATTCGTATCGTTGAACTACCAACAGATACTCATCGAACAGTTCGTCAATTGAGAAGTGAGGATTTGGGGTCAATGATTTCAGTCGATGCTATTGCAACAAAAATCGGCAGAGTTCTTCCTAGAACCTACGAGGGATCATTCGTTTGTGTAGCATGTGGTCACTCAACTGTGGTTAGCCAACCTAACGAACAAGAGCTTGTAGAGCCAATCGAGTGTTTCGAGGTCGATGGCGGATGCGGCCGAAGAAAAGGCCAAACACGCTTTGTTCAGAGAGTCGAAGAATCGATTCTAATCGATACCCAATTCATCGAGTTACAAGAACCTCCTGAGAATCTTAGAGGAGGCGTACAGCCCGAGAGGATTCTTTGCATTGCTGAACATGATTTAGCAGGGCAACTCAATCCTGGAGACAGGGTGAAGGCGAATGGGGTATTATTCGTTAGAAGCCAAAGAAAGGCAGGAAAAGATACTCCAATTTTTGACATATTTTTGCGAATACACAGTGTAGAGAGGGACAATATCCCGCTTGAGGAAATTCAAATTTCAGAAGAAGAAGAACACGAAATTAAAGAATTGGCCAGAAGAGACGATATTCACAATCTTTTGACCGCCTCAATCGCACCATCCATTTTTGGTATGGAGAGACAAAAAGAGTCCCTCATGCTCCAGTTATTTGGCGGGGTAGCGAGTAAAGCCAAAGACGGAACAAGGCTGAGAGGAGATATCCATATTCTGATGATGGGAGACCCTGGCGTTGCGAAAAGCCAGCTTCTGTCCTACATGGCGAGCATCTCTCCAAGAGGTCGATTTACTTCTGGAATGTCATCTTCTGCGGCAGGTTTGACCGCAGCAGCAGTGCAAGATTCTGCTGCAGACGGCAGATGGACTTTGGAAGCTGGTGCACTAGCATTGGCAGACCTTGGTTTAGCAGCGATTGACGAATTCGACAAGATGAATGACACAGACCGCTCTTCTATTCACGAAGCGATGGAACAGCAGCGAATTTCAATTTCCAAAGCAGGAATTAACGCCACACTATCTACACGGTGTGCTATTCTAGCAGCTGCAAACCCAAAGGCTGGACGGTTCTCACCGGTTAGCGATGTCCCCTTTACTCATCAGATAAATCTCAAGCCGGCATTGATTTCTCGGTTCGATGTAATTTGGTTACTTACAGATCAACCGAAGGCAGACCACGATGCGATGATCGCCAACCACATCATGAATATTCGAACAGGCTCAACCCCTGAAATTTTGATTGAGCAAGGTAGTGCACCAGATCCAACAAAGACCGCAGATCATGCTGGAATGGTAAAAGAAAATGGAAGAGATATAGTCAGTCGTGAATTGATTCGAAAATATGTTGCATATGCAAAACGCACCATTCACCCAGTTCTTACCGATGAGGCCAAAAAACTACTATCTGATTTTTACATAGAAACAAGACGCCAGGGCGGAGAAAATCCAGACTCAGTTTCGATTACAGCTAGAGCAATTGAGGGATTGTACCGTTTGGCACAAGCCTCCGCCCGTATTCGTTTGTCTGAGAAAGCAACCATTGAAGATGCTGAACGTTCAATCCGCCTAACCCGTACCTGGCGATACGAGTTGATGGGAGAAAATTTCGATGAAACAACAATTCAGTCGGGTAAGAAGCCGACCGTCAGAAACCGTGAGAGACAAATTCTCGAGATTGTAAAACGAATTCACATGGAGACCGGAGAGCCCGTAACAACGAACGATGTAATGACAGAAGCCGGTAGATTGGAGATAGCGCCCGGTACCGCTGAAGATATCATTGACAATTTGTGTAGTAGCGGCCGCCTAATGCGTCCAAGGTGGGACCAACTTTCACCGGTTTGATGCGGTGAAATCATGAACGAGTTCTTCTACAGGTGCTGATATGGAACCAACCGGTGATGTAAGCAAACCGGATTCTCTCGATCCAGAGGGACTGGGTTTCATGTGTGGAATTGAGGTCCATCAACAACTAGCGACTGGTAAGTTACATTCACGACAACCCGGTGAATTACACGATGTGACAATCGATACATTGCCGGATGATTGGCAACGAACCCACCGTCGATTGCGTAGTGCAAGCGGAGAAGGTGGTGCTGTGGATGTTGCAGCAAGATTCGAAGCACGAAGGAATCGTAGTTTCATCTATTGTCAGGCTCCAAACGCCGGGCTAATCGAACTGGATGAACAACCACCACTTCCACATGATTCAGATGCTATGGATATTGCACTAACCGTATCGGCGATGATAGAAGCACATCCTGCTCCGTTGCTACAAACAATGCGAAAAACAGTAGTTGATGGCTCAAATACGAGCGGTTTCCAACGTACAACCTTGGTCGCAACAAATGGCGTCTTGCAGACTGAAGGAGGCCCGGTCGGAGTCGATGTACTGTGCTTGGAAGAGGACAGTGCTCGTAAACTCGATAGCGAACTTACTCCTGAAGGAGAGGTGGTAACTTGGAATCTAGACCGACTGGGCATTCCATTGATTGAAATCGCAACAGCTCCTGATGTAACAAGCCCCGAACACGCCAAACAAACCGCTATTGCATTGGGGAGAACTCTGCGTGATACAAGAAGGGTTAGAAGAGGACTAGGAAGTATTCGTCAAGACCTAAACGTCTCGATTATGTGTGGAGACCGTGTCGAAATCAAGGGCTGTCAAGACTTAGAATGGATTCCTAAGATTATCCGTTGCGAAATGGCAAGGCAGCTACACTTCTTCAGACTAGCCAACCAGTTACGTTCTATGCATTCTCTTCCGCTACTGAGTGATGATCGAAGAGTGGAATCTTCAGATGTCAGTCAACAAGTGGCAGAGATTCTTCCTCTATCCATCCATGATGTAAGCAAAGTATTCGCCTCATGTGAATCGAAGATGGTTCAGCGAGGATTGGGCAACGGTTCCCTAATGCTAGCATTGCCTCTTCCTGGATTTTCAGGATTGATTGGGGAAAAGACACTCGATGAAAACGGTGCACAAATGCCGCGCTTAGGCCGTGAGTTAGCAGGTGCAGCAAAGTTGGCAGGAGTGGCTGGAATTTTCCATTCAGATGAGTTACCAGCTTACGGTATTGACAGCGAATTCGTTGACGGAGTACGTAGCGAGTTATCTGGTGTCGATGCATTTGTGCTCTGCTTGGCACCAAAGTGGCAAGCGGAGTTAGCATTGGAAAGCGTTCTCGAACGTGCTCACAAAGCATTCGATAGAATCCCGCAAGAAGTGCGCAATGTTGTGGTCAAAAAAGGTGCACCAGAAGATGGAACCACCGCTCCAATGCGCCCATTACCTGGCGGAGCCAGAATGTATCCAGAAACCGATATCCCTCCTCTAACTTTGACTTCAGAACATTGGCAAAGGATAACTGAAAATTTGCCGATGAGCCAGCAAGAAAGAGCGGATAGACTTGCAAAGTTTGAGATAAGTAACGACCAAGCAAGCCAGTTACTCACTAGAGAATTGGATGACTCATTTGTTGCACATTGTGCGCAACTTCCGCACAAAGCATGGGCTAGTATGCTATTGGAAAATGAGGGAGACATTGCGACCATGGCATTGATTTTAGCCGCTAAGGAAGCCGGTCATGTAACCAGAGAAGGAATGTCTTCTCTGATTGGCGAGTTCTCAGATAGAACACCAACAATGGATGAAATCGCATCGAGGGCAGAAGAGTTGGGATTGAAACCAGCAGACTCTAGCGATCTAATGGCAATCGTTGAGAAAGTCGTCGAAAGCAGAATCGATTTCGTGAAAGAACGAGGCATGGGCGCCATGGGTCCATTGATGGGCGTTGTGATGAAGGAATGTGGTGGCGCTGCAGATGGTAAGCAAGTGAGCGCATTGCTACGCGAAGTGATAATGAGGCATGCTTGATGCGCCGTTTTCTCATCTTTCTAGTGCTGTTGTTATTGCTGCCAAACGCTAGTTCGTCTGAAGAAAGCAGCTCACAAATCGAGTGGAGCATCGATTTAGAGAACGGCTACATTACAACCAAACCATTGATTGTAGATCAACAGGTCTTTGTCCGCACGTCCGGTTTTTGGTCAGGTGACGACCGACCTCATGTTTACGCATTTGACCTAACTAATGGGGAAGAGAATTGGAGATACAAAAATCCGAATTCCATTCATCATGACATGAGTCCGTTACTATTCGTATCAGCAAATTCCAGCTCTTGCGGCGAGTGGCCAGACATGGTAGTTGTAGGCTGGACAGATGGCTCTGTGACCGCTCTTAATGCCGAGGATGGCTCACTTCAGTGGAGTGTACAAACCGAAGTTGAAACTTGGGGAGTTACTGGCAAAATGGCGCTCGATGGAGAATTGGTTGTGGTCCCTACTAGACAGGGACTTTCCAGTTTCTGCCTAGCCGATGGAGAATTAGAATTGAGAGTAGAACTCCCGCAATTAGGCTGGAGAAACGGGGTTACGGTTACAGATGATGCTTATCTTATGGGTAACGAAGATGGCGTATTGAATTCCATTTCACGTTCAGGGCAAATCAGTAATCTGTCAATAGGTGATGGAATGATTAGGCATGCTCCAATCGAGACATCGGCAGGGATATTGATCCATTTACAAACATCATCTGGTTCATTTATTCATCTGGATGATCAAGTTATTTCTAATGAAGGAAGATCTCCCGCAATACCTCTACAAATTGGAAACGATGTATTCCTTGGGACCAGTGAACATGTGATACACTTGAGTTGTGAATCAACATGTACTGAACAGGGTAGAACTGAATTCCACACCAATGGAGAAATTATGCCTTATTTCTCGGATGGGGCGATGATGGTTTCTTTCCCAAGAAACACTCCAGATGGCGGCTGGGGCGTGGGCATGCCGGGAGATGAGTTGTCGATTATTCATTCAGACATTGGAACATATACTACTGCTGGAATTGAACAAAATGAGGGCGACATTGCATTTGGAAACGACGCTGGAGTTCTCCATGTGGTCACATATGGCACTGAACAAAATGAATCATCTAATCAAGGCTCAATTCTAATCGTTGGATTGCTATTGGTCCTTGGATTTTACACGGTCTTGATTATGCTCAAAGGTGATAGAGAGCTTTCGCTGAAACTAGGTTCTCTACTTCTGCTAATTGTATTGATACTAGCACTGCCAGAAATGAGTACATCATGGTCGAAGCAGGTTGAGGATTTAGCTCCAGAATCAGAAGACTGGGATGATTCTTGGCCGGAGTCATGGAGGGGAACTCAAGTTGTTGTTATCGAATTGGAATCTGGTGAATTAGCAATCGGTGGCCTTTCTGGTTATGAAAATGTAGAGGATTTAACCGATGAAGCCGCAAGACAACTCGAGATATCGGTCGAAAAGGAAGATCATAACCTTGGAGCATGGATTATCGCATTCGATGGAGAATCGGGAGAAGGATGGGAATTCACTGTCGATGGAGAGAGATCGATGCTTGGAATTTCCGAAGCAAAGGTCGAAGATGATGCCGTAGTTCGTTGGAAGCCAGCGTGAAGTTCAAGTCATTGATACTCTACGCCACTTCATGGTTCTGACCGATGGAGTCCATGGTCCGGTACTCGGGCCGGTAGAGACATTGGTTCTGAACGTCACACTGATAGGCGTTGCATTCGCATTGTTGTGCAAACCTACTTCCTCTCCTCGCAGAGAGATTTTGGTTCTGACCAGCATTACAGCTGCCGCTGCCGCAAGCAGAGTTCTATTGGAGCCATTCCCTAATGTTCAACCTGTCACAATGATGTGTCTGGTTATGGGAGCAGTTCTAGGCGCAAGACGTGGTATGGCGTTTGCTTTGATGGCTACAATGTTATCCAATCTGATACTTTCTCATGGTTGGTGGACATTGTTCCAAGCATCAGGGTGGGCAGCGGTCGCATTTGCAGGAAGCAGACTTGGGCTAATCGTCGAGAAGAAAGTTCAGATGAAGCGGATGCTAGTAAGTGCAGTAATCGCCTCTTTGCTATTCGACTGGTGGGTTTCCCTTTCGATTCTTGAGAGCGGAATGGCGCTATCGACCTTCGGCCTTTACCTGCTAAATGGACTTCCATTTGACCTATTGCACATGGCCGCTAGCTTCACATTTGCAATTTGGTTTGCACCATATCTTTCCAATCTATTACATGAAGAGGTAGTGCTTGAAGACGTACCTCTTGCGGTAGGTGAAACCGATGTCATCGGTCAGTGATGAAGTGTCGATGGTCCTGATTACCAGGAACGACCTCAAGTTGTCCAAGGGCAAGTTGGCAGCACAATGTGCTCATGCTGCAGTTGCATGTGCAATGAAAGCAAAGAAAAAATCGCCTCGATTATACGAGCGTTGGAACAATGTTGGCGCTCGTAAAATTGTAGTGCGAGCTGAGGACGAAGCGGAGTTACGACAATTGTACGCTAAGGCCTTGACAGGGTCGCTTACCTGCGCTTTGATCAAAGATGCAGGGCACACCGAAATCCCTCCTGGAACAGTCACCGTTCTAGGCATTGGGCCTGCCCCTAGAGCGTCGGTAGATGCAATCACAGGTGACCTGAAACTGCTTTGAATAATTCCGGGCTGGGATGTATATGCGCGAGTATCCAGGGGGCCGGATTGATGTCCGTAGCGACACGGTGACTCAGCCCACATCAGCAATGCGAGTTGTTATGGAATCAGCCGTAGTTGGTGATGACGTGTTAGGTGACGACCCCACGGTCATCGAATTGCAAAATCGCCTCGCTGAAATGTTTGGAAAAGAAGCAGCGCTATTCGTTGCAAGCGGAACTATGGCTAATGCAATTGCATTGAGGACTCATACCGTTCCCGGTGACGAAATAGTCTGCGACAAAACCGCTCATATCTACAAGTACGAAGGCGGCGGTTACGCTGCACTTTGTGGAGTCTCGATTTCATTGGTGGAAGGAGCAGGCGGATTGATGACCGCTGCTCAAGTTAAATCTGCAATTCGTAAAGCAGAGGGATCCGGTTCACACTATCCAGATGGAACTTTGGTTTGTGTAGAGAATACATCAAACCTTGGTGGAGGAGCTTGCTATAGTCAAGATGCTCTGGATGAGATAGCAGCAGTGGCCAAAGCAAATGGATGTGCAACACATATCGATGGTGCTAGAATATTCAACGCTTCAATTGCAACAGGAGTAGATGTTGCACGAATGTGCCGAGACTATGATTCGATATCCATCTGTTTGTCCAAAGGTCTAGGTGCACCGGTTGGTTCTGTACTGGTCGGATCTCAAGATTTCATCAATAGGGCACATCGCTGGCGCAAAATGTTCGGAGGCGGTTGGAGGCAAGCTGGTGTGTTAGCGGCAGCAGGACTGTATGCATTGGACAACCATGTTGACCGTTTAGCAGAGGATCATTCTCGCGCAAGAAAAGTCGCTGAAGCAATCGACCAATTGGAGAATTTCAGTGTTGATTTAGACGCAGTACAATCCAATTTAGTGTATGTCAACTGCAATATTCCTGCAGACCAAGTAGTAGCCGAATTAGCCGAGCACGGAGTAGATTTGTTCGATCTGCCCTACAATAGGGTCAGAGTAGCAATCCACTTACACATTACCGACGAAGATGTCGATGCAATCATTGCTGCTTTCTCTGCACTGTGAATGCTGCGATCATCAACGCAGCGATTAGGCCCACAAATCCAAGGCTTGGCATTGAATCATCTTCAGCAGGTTCAGGCTTAGGTTCAGGCTCGTTTTCGTTCTCATCGACCGGTTCTGGAAGAATGACTTGGTGAATCAGTGATAATTGCAAGTCGTCTTCATCCCATTCTTCTGGCAAATCGATTGTAATGGTTCCAGCAGTGCCGTTACCTAGGTCGAATAATGCTCTAACCACATGCGGATAATTCTCGACTCCATTCGAACCTTCTGGGAAGTGTGCGAATCTCTCTGTCACCCATAGTTGGTGAACCAATTCAGCACCTTCAGGTAGAATTTCAGGGTCATAGGATACAGCCCATCCCAATATTCCAGTGTCGTTATCGACCTTTTCCCATCCCATCGAAGATGCTCCAGTTCCCAAATCTAGGTCTCTCTCAGCCAATGCGGTGAAATCATCTTCCAAACTGTCTCCATCTGGGACGCTACCCATCTGCTTGATACTTCCATTGAATACAACAGTAGGGGCAGTGCCGCCACCATAGCGCTCATCCCAACGAGCCTCACCTTCTTCAGTACCCCATGGGTCTTCAGAATCCTGATCTCGGTGGAAATGGAATTGCCTAATCTCTACACCATCTTCTTCGATGTGGTCAAGGGCATGTTCAACGTCAACACAATTGCCACACCATGTTGCAGTGTAGTATTCTACTACGGCGGGAAGATTTTGGAAATCAGAACTGATATTATCGGTGGTATTTGCGTTTAGAGTTAGACCACCAAAGGTGAATCCGACGTCTTCTAAATCCTCTGCCTTACCAGCATTTGCTGCAGGAATCGAGGCGATGACAAGAATGAACGTTACAAGAATTGGCAATGCTCGCATAACCAACCCCAGAGCCTACTTCGTCTTGAATGATTTCACTCAAAGTTAGGCGTGGGTTCAAGAACCACCGACACCGAGTTGATTCGTTAGGCGGCCCGCATATGTCAAGTCCAGACCAGACCTCTCCTTATCGCCTCAGTATGGAGGCGGTTCCTGCTGGCCGGGCAGTGCCCGATTGGCTATTCGAGGCATTACTTTCTGGGCGCCGATTGTTGATCATTCATCCGAGCGAAGAATCTCGCCGGCAAACCATCGAAAAATTGCATGTATCAGGCTCTGGTTTGGTCGATACTACTCATCATCTTACGTTGAAGCGATTGATAGGTCTACTACATTTAGATCTAAAATTACCAGCTTTATTCGAAGACGATGGTGTACTGTTCGAGATTTGCCACTCTGCTCTTTCCGAACATGCCTCGAATTTTGGATTTCCAATTATTCACCCAGATCCTAAGCGGGCTTGGTCTCGTGCTAGGTCAAAGCGATTGTTACAACTCCACAAAGAGTTGTGCAGGTTGGTGAAGCCTTTCGAATGGCAAGACGACCCTGGTGCGAGAGAATGTGATGTTGTCATACGGAGGATTGAGACCGAACATTCCGCAACTCATCCCAGCCGCGCCCGACATAGGATTTTGCTTGAATTGCAGAATGAAGATGCAACTGTGTTCACGCTAAACGGCGTGGATGGAATTGTAATGCTCGACCACGAACCAACACTTGATGAAATCGATTTAGAGATACTCAAGCTGGTATCAGCGAGATGCCCTATACATCAACTCGTGAATCCAGGCTCACATCGTTTGGGATTCCATGGCGAATACATAGCTGACATAGAACCAGTTCGTAAGGCAGATGAATTACCGAACTGGGTTCCAAATCATACGATTGAACAATCACTGGGAAGCGATATGATCACCCAAATTGCAATGGATAAAGGCACTTCAATACACCAACTCTTACTCGAATCACCTTCACATTCCAGTAATGCAATTGCAGATTTGATCATGCGTAGCGAAAAGGAGATGACAATAGTTTCAGGAGATCCAAATTCACTTCGTCAACGGTTGAAACCTTATCTTGATTCAATGTCTATCAGGACTAAGGAGTCTGCAAAATCACTGGACAGGTGTGCCAGTGTTGCTAGAATACTAACCATGCTAAAACTGCCAATGGGGCAAACTGCATGGTCGTTAGAATCATTGAGAGATTTCCACAATCAAAGCAGTCTTCAAATGAATTGGGCAATTCTTGATACTACCCATCCAAAGGAACAGGAATGGAAACCAACTCTACACTTGGATTTGCTTTCAGAGATCGCCAGAGGATTTCATATCAACGGCGGTAAAGGTGCTTTGAAAAGATGGCTTTCAATTCTACGTACAGCAACACCACGCTCAGGAGTTAACCCAGAGAAGCGTCGGCAAGAATTGGAAGAGACTCAGTGGTGGATTGCCATTATGGCAAATTGGATGTATCCATTGATTGGAGATCATGATTTGCAAGCCCTAGAGGGGCCAGTAATCGGTTCGTCGACCGGAATCGAACTACCATTACCTAGCAGGTTTAGTGACACTTTGAGCTGGTTCAATTCATTGCTTGAGCAGGTAGATTGGGGTGCTCTGATTTCAGATGGTATGGAAAGCAATCATTCAGTAGCAGGAATCCAATATCTTTCAGATTCCTTAACGCGTTTGATTCCAATAATCGGCATTCCTGAAACTGGTAGAGAGTTGTATGAGATGCTCGAATCCGTAGCCCGCGCAACCAATATTCCGGGACGCCGAGGAAATGATTCGAAATTGACAATCCTATCTCCAAAGCAGTCATTGGGAGTTGAATGCGAACTACTCATCCTCGAGGGGATAGATGCCAATACCTGGTCTATGCGCCCCCCTCAAATCCCTTGGTTAAGCACCGATGCAAGAATGAAAATCGGCATTCACCGTCCAGATGAAAATCTGCGAAAGGGCCGACACCAGTTACGCCATCTGATGAATTGCGCATCAACAATAATTGTTCTAGATGCAACCATGCAGGAAGGTGTTGAATTTTCAGGACCTCTAGATGAGTGGTATTCAAATCTAAACATCAAGCAAAAGAATGCGTTGCGAAATCCTCCTGAGATAATCACTCCAGAATCTTGGAATGTCAATACCGCAAATCGCCCTTGGAGATTAGGGTCCAAAGATTCCGATGACCCGGCCCAGGATTGGCTTATTCACAATGTAATATTGATGGAATCAACATCTGGTGAAATCAGGAATCATCGTAGTGGAATGTTGGATAGAGATATTGTGCAGCGAGCAGGACTTGCAGCACTTGAAGATAGGCGACCATCCAAGGCCCCATTAGACAAAGCCAGCCTTGCAATAGCATCCGAAAATATAGTTTTAGATGATCAATATTCGAGAAGAACAACTGGAGTTTCAATGGAGCAAGGCGATATTTTCAATTTTGAAAATGCTCCAGAGTTAGTGCGCACATCCGGGCTCAAACTAACCCCACATTCCAGGCTCAAACCAGATGCTAGGCACGCAGAAGTGTGGCCCCATTTAGGTGTCAAAGCAAAGAGTAAATTTTCGTTGGGGATAGACCCTCGTCCAATATTG
>MDSZ01025021.1_pt1 | contig 16286 bp, 20 predicted proteins | sample 811201 | NCBI WGS metagenome assembly MDSZ01 (sample SAMN05326647, study PRJNA326480) | marine metagenome | isolation source: seawater | place: Indian Ocean: North | collected 2010
AGAATTAGATAAATCAAATATTCAAACTAAATTTATCAAAGGTCTAAGAGTAACTGATGAAAAAGTTATCAATATAGTTGAAAAAGTGCTCATTGAGTTTAATAAAGATATTGTTGCTTCTCTTAAAAAAAAGGAGCTGAAGCAATTTCAATAAACACTAAAGAAAATAACATTATTGAAGTTGAGCCTGAATCTGAAGAACTTGGTTTTGTAGGAAAACCAAATAAAATTAATAATGATATATTGCTAAGTGCAATCAAAGGAAAAAAAATCCCAATTGTCTCTCCACTTGGTTTACAAAAAAATCAACCTTTTAATATAAATGGTGATTGGGCAGCAGGGGCAATTGCGAAATCTTTAAAATGTAGAAGACTACTTTTAATGACTAATGTAGAAGGTGTTTTAGATAAAAATAAAAAATTAATAGAGGAAATATCTTCTTTTGAAATTTTAGAAATGATTAAAAATGAAACTATTACTGGAGGAATGATACCAAAAATAAATACTTGTTTAGATGCGATTAATAATGGAGTAACTGCCGTAGGAATAATTGACGCCCGACCAAAACACTCTATATTATTTGAGTTATTCTCAGATAAGGGCTCTGGTACATTAATTAGAAAATGAAATTGAAGGAAAAAAAATACCTACTTTTAGATTTAGATGGAGTTTGTTATGGAAAACATAATAATTATTCTTTAGAGCGAGTATTCGGTCAAGTTTCAAAGAGAATGACAAAATTTATCTCTGAGAAACTCAAAATTGATAAAGATAAAGCTAAAGAATTACAAACAAATTACTTCTATAAGTATAATACTTCATTGCGGGGATTGATGGTCCATGATGGAATATCTCCAGATGAATTTTTGTCCTACGTTCATGATATAGATTTGTCATTTATGAAAGAAGATAGAGTTATGAGAAATGAGCTTGAACAACTAGATATGGAAAAATTTATCTTCACAAATGGTTCTGCAGATCATGCTGCAAATATTTTAACTCATCTAGGAGTGTATGATTTATTTGGTAGAGACAAAGTTTTTGATATTAAAGATGCGGGATATGTGCCCAAACCTGAAGCTGAAACTTTTGATTTAATGGTTAAAAAATTTGGTATAAATCCAAAAGAAACGATTTATATAGAGGATATCGCTAAAAATCTAAGTATTGGACATGTACGAGGCTGCACAACTGTTTGGTTAATCAATGATGAACATTTTGGAAAGATGGACTCTGATAAAGATTATATTTCACATAAAATTGAAAATCTGTCTTTATTTCTTAAAGAAATAAGGTTATTAAAAAGTAAATAAATTATGTCCATAGAAAAAATCATAAATGAAGCTTGGGATAAAAAGGATCAAATCAACCAAAACTCAGATAAATCTATCAAAGATGCTATTAATAAAGTAATTAAAGATTTAGATATTGGAAAAGTAAGAGTTGCAGAAAAAATTGATGGTGAATGGAAAACACATCAGTACTTAAAAAAAGCTATCATGTTAAGTTTTAGAATTCATAGTATGAAAACTCTCGAGGGACCTTATTCAAGCTGGAGGGACAAAAGTAATATTTTAAAAGGTAAAACAGCTGGCTGGGGAGATAAAGAATTTGAAGAAGCTGGTTTTAGAATGGTTCCAAACTCTCCTGTAAGAAGAGGATCATTTATTGGGAAGAATGTAGTTTTAATGCCATGCTTTGTTAATATTGGAGCATATATCGACCAAGGTACGATGATGGACACTTTTAGTCGTGCTGGAAGTTGCTGCCAAATTGGAAAAAATTGTCATATTTCTGCAGGAAGTGGAGTTGGTGGAGTGTTGGAGCCAGCACAAGCTCAACCAACAATTATAGAAGATAATGTTTTTTTAGGAGCGATGTCTGAGGTTGTAGAGGGAGTAATAGTTGGAGAAGGATCTGTATTAAGCATGGGCATGTATATTGGTCAGTCAACAAAAATTGTAAATAGATCAAATAATGAAATAACTTATGGAAAAATTCCACCATATTCAGTTGTTGTTCCAGGTACTTTGCCTGACAAAAATAATTCTAAAGGACCTTCGTTATATTGTGCTGTAATAATTAAACAAGTTGATGAAAAAACAAGATCAAAAACATCAATTAATGATCTTTTAAGAGAATAAAAATGCAAAAAATTAATGAGCTTCAATTAGCTAAAGAGCTAATAAAATTTCCATCTATTACTCCTTCAGATGCAGGGGTCATGAAATTTTTAGAGAGGAAATTAAAAAAATTAGGTTTCAAGACAAAAATATTGGAATTTAAAGAAAAAGATTCTAAAGCAGTTAAAAACTTATATGCAAGAATAGGAAATAAAAGTCCTAATTTTTTATTTGCTGGCCACTTAGATGTTGTACCACCAGGTAATTTAAATCATTGGACAGTTGACCCTTTTAAACCATCTATAAAAAAAGGTCATTTAATTGGTAGAGGTGCAAACGATATGAAAAGTTCTATTGCTGCATTTGTTTCTGCAGTGAGTATTTTTTTAAATAAAAATAAAAAATTCAATGGATCAATTAGCTTTTTAATAACCGGAGACGAAGAAGGTGATGCAATTAACGGCACAAAAAAAGTTGTAGACTACCTTAAAAAAAAAAAAGAAAAAATTAACTTTTGTTTAGTTGGAGAACCTACAAACCCTAACAAGTTAGGAGAGATGATTAAAATAGGTCGTAGAGGTAGTTTAACTGCAAAAATTAAAATAATTGGCATACAGGGACATGTTGCTTATCCCCATAGAGCAAATAACCCTTCTACAACAATAGTAAAAATTTTGAATGAATTGAAGAGAATTAAATTTGATAAAGGAACAAAGAATTTTCAGCCTACAAATTTGGAGATTACTAGTATAAATATTAATAATAATACCGATAACGTAATTCCAGGAGTCGCTGAAGCTACTCTTAATGTAAGATTTAATAACAAACATTCATCAAAATCTATTAAAAAGAGGTTGAACAAAATTATTTATAAAATAAGTAAAAAAAATAAATCCAAATTTAAAATAGAATATAGGGTTTCTGGTGAAGCTTTCTTAACTAAGCCTAACGCAACCACATATATGATACAGAATGTAGTAAAAAAAATAACAAAAATAAAACCAAAACTTTCTACAACTGGTGGAACCTCGGACGCTAGATTTATAAAAAAAATATCCCCTTGTTTAGAATTTGGTTTAGTTGGTAGAACTATGCATAAAATCGATGAGGCGGTATCATTGAGTGATTTGAAAAAATTAACTAAGATTTATTCTAAAATTTTAGATAAATATTTCTCATGAATACTGGTATAGTATACTCAGATTCGTCAACAAATCATTTAACAGGGGATGGTCATCCTGAACAACCAAAAAGAGTAGTGGCTATTGCTGAAAAATTAAAAAAAATAAAAATTTGATATGGGATAAACCAGGTGTTTTTGACCATAAAATTTTAAAAAAAGCTCATGATGAAGACTACATAAATATGGTTCAAAAAAGTTTTCCTAGTGAAGGTGCTAAGTTTTTAGATGGGGATACGGTCATCTCACCAGGTAGCAAAGATGCATCAATTGATGCAGTAGGCTCTGTAATTAAAGCAATCGATGGAGTGGAACAGGGAAAATTTAAAAATGCTTTTTGCCCTGTTCGTCCTCCTGGTCACCATAGCGAAAAAAATAAAGCTATGGGTTTTTGTATTTACAATAATTGTGCTATTGCAGCACATTATCTTATTGAAAATTTTAATTATAAAAAAATTGCAATATGGGATCCTGATGTACATCAGGGAAATGGTCATCAAAATATTTTTTGGGACAATAAAAATGTTTTATATTTATCAACGCACCAATTCCCTTTTTACCCTGGCACTGGAAGTGAAAAAGAAAAGGGCAATCATAATAATATTTTTAATGTTCCTCTACCAGCAGGAACGACATCAGAGGAATATCTAAACGCACATGATAGAGTTTTAGATAAATTAATTGAATTTAGGCCTGAATTTTTACTTATTAGCATGGGCTTCGATATGCATAAAGATGATCCCTTGGCACAATTTGAATTAAATTCTGAGGACTTTTATGAAATTACAAAAAGAACTCTTAGAGCTACTAATGAATTTACAAAAGGAAAAGTTGTGTCCGTTTTAGAAGGCGGGTATGACCTTAATGCACTTGCAGAAAGTGCATTTAATCATGTAAACGCATTATCAGAAAATAAAATATGAAGTTATATAAAATAAAAAAATCAAATATTGATAAAAATGGAAGAGGTTTATACGCAACAAAAAATATTAAAAAAGGAACAAAAATAATTAATTATGTAGGAAATATAATCTCTGTCAAAGAAAGTGATAATAACCCTAAATTTGATAATAAAAAACCAATATACCTTTTCAATTTGAATAAAAAGTATGATTTAGATGGTGATGTTTCTTGGAATATAGCTCGATTAATTAATCACTCATGTTCAAATAATTGTGATTATGAGGGAAAAGGTTTAAAAATTTGGGTTACCGCTATTAAAGATATTAAAAAAGGAGAGGAATTGACATGCGATTATGGATTTAGCTACGATTCTGATTTCAAACAATATCCTTGTAAATGTCAATCAATAAGTTGTGTTGGATACATTGTGCGACAAGGATCTAGATGGAGGATCAATAAAAAATTTAAAAAAAACTACAGAGTTAATAATTAATTTTTTCTAGATAAAGCCCATGTGGAGGCGCAGGTGGAGCACATAAATTTCTTTTTTTATATTTTATAACTTTTTCAAATTTTTTTAAACTCCATTTTTTTTCGGCTAAATATTTTAAACATCCTACCATTGATCTAACTTGTTGTTGTAAAAAAGATTGAGATGTAAATTTTATCTCAATTTTATCCTTAATTTTTTTTATTCTAATATTTTTCATTGTTCTTATTGGAGATACTGCATTACAACTTGACGATCTAAATGCTGAAAAATCATGTGTTCCTAAAAGTTTTTTGGAACCTTTTTTCATCAGATTTAAATCAATCTTATTTCTTATATGCCAACCTCTATCTTTTTCTATAGATGGAGCACTAATTCTATTAAAAATAATGTATTTATATGTTCTTTCTTTGACTGAAAATCTTGCGTGAAATTCTAAATTTTTTTTTTTTATTTTTTTTATTGAAACATAGTTAGGATTTAAAAAGAAATTAATTGATTTTAAAAATTTATTTAAATTTATAATTTTTCTATTTGTATCAAAATGCGCTGATTGTTCTAAGGCATGAACTCCAGCATCTGTTCGGCCAGAACCAACTACTTTTATTTTTTCTTTTAACAATTTCGATATATGCAATTGAATTAATTTTTGAACTGTTTTGCCTTTTGGTTGAATTTGCCAACCACTAAATCCTGTTCCAACATATTCAATTAAAATTTGGTACCTATTCATTCTGTAGATTAGATCCTTTTTTAATTTTAGATCCAAGCATAAATTCACCAATTTTTTGTACCTGTTTCCCCTCTCTTTGAATTTCTAATATCTCTATGGCTTTTTCTTTACAGCCAATTTCCATTCTTTCTGAAAGAACTTTACCAATATCACCTTGTTTTTCAGATATTTTTGCTCTTAAAATCTTGTATCTTTCACCACTATAATTAAACCATGCTCCTGGACTAGGGCTTAAACCATTAATTAAGCCAATTAATTTTTTTGCTGAATTATTCCAATTTATTTTTCCTTCAGTTTTACAAATTTTTTTAGCATATGTTGCTTTATTATGGTCCTGTTGATGAAATATAACCTCATCAGCTATTATATTATCTACTATTTCTGAAATATTATCTGAAGCCAAAACAGATAACTTTTCAGATAAAGTTGAAGTATTATCTTCTTCTTTGATTTTTAGTTTTGTACTAAAACATACAGGGCCACTATCAAGCTTTTCATTTATTTTCATTATACTAATACCTGTTTCCTTATCTAAATTCATTATTGATCTTTGTATTGGAGCTGCTCCTCTCCATTTTGGTAATAATGAAGCATGAATATTAATAAAACCTTTTTTAGAGAGAGTTAACATTTTTTTAGGAATAATTTGTCCATAAGCTACTACAATCACCAAATCAGGATCTAAATTTTTTAAAAAGTTAAACTCATCTTCATTATTTTTTAAATCTTTTGGTATTCTACAGTCTATATTCAATGTTTCTGAAAATTTTTGTATAGGAGATTTATTTATTTTTTGACCTCTATTAGATTTTTGGGGTGGTTGAGTATAAACAGCTGAAATATTATAACCGTTCTGGTATAAAGATTTTAAGATTGGTACAGCAAAATATGGGGTACCCATAAAAACTATTTTTTTTAACATTAATTAAACTACTATTCTATCTGGCTTATTTTTTAGGAGTTTTTTAATGATCATGCCTTTTTTTAATTTAGATAGATAGTCAATAAACAAAATACCCTCCAAATGATCCATTTCATGCTGAATGCATGTCGCTAACAATCCATCAGCATTTAATATTTTTTTTTCACCCTTATAATTTAAATATTCAATTTTACACTTGCTTGGTCTTTCTATTTGTGCAAATTGATTTGGAACAGATAGACATCCTTCTTCATAAATTGATTTATTGTTGTCTCTATTTTTTATAACTGGATTAACAAAATATAATGGATTTTTTTCTCCATTACTCCAATTAATATCCATTACTATAATTCTTTTTGGAACTCCAATTTGGACGGCAGCAAGTCCTATGCCCTTAGCGTGATACATAGTATCAAGCATATCATCCATTAAATCCTGTTCGGACTTACCTACTTTTTCCACAGGTTCCGAAACCTGTCTTAGTATTTTGTTTGGTTCTGTTATAATTTTTTTTATAGACATTTAAGAAAGTATTTTATTATAATTTTTAAACTTTTAAAGGTAGAACTTTTAATAAAATTTTATTTCTCAATTTATCAATATTTAATTGATTTAAAGCGCTTACAATAAAAAATAGTGTCTCTGAACCAAGATCTTCGAAATTATCCTGTCCAAGTATCTGAACTAATCTCAATAGAACTAAGCCTGTTTCACCATTTTCAATTAATACATTAATATCAGATGGCATGTTTGATGCATCTACCTCGTAAAGGTTTTCATATTTTTTAGCAATTTCAAACCCATCAGATTTTAGGGACTCCAGTAAAATTATATCTTTAGTAGATATAAAATATTTTTTATTTTTTTTTATTTTTTTTAAAATATCATTTAAATCCTTTTGAGTATTTTGTTTGTCTATATCTTCTCTAAGATAATTAATTAATTTTGACTGATGAATTATCTTGTTGTTAATTTTTATTGTTTTTGATATTTCTTCATCCCTTTTAATATGCTTATTATAAAATCTTGTATAATTTGATGGGACATTATTTAAATCGATATTTTCAAGAATGGATGTAAGTTTGTTATTAAAGGCATTTGGTATGTCCTCTTTTATAAAAGAGTTTTTTAAAATTTTTGTCAAATTTAATTTTTTTTCAATTTCAGAATTTATCAGAATTCCTTGATATAAAAGAGCTCTGCTTTCGGCTCCAGATAGACGTCTGTATGATTGTTCTACATTTAAAAGTTGATTAATACTAAACTGAAATCTTTTATATAATTCAAATAGCTCTTCTTCTGTATAATTTCCCTCATGCGTAGCTTTCTCGATAGATGAAATTTTTTTTATGTCATCTAAATCAACCTTTTCAATGTTTGTAAGTAAATTAGATGTTGACAAATAACGCCAAATTTCTTTTTTTGTTTTATCATTAGGTTCAAAAATAAAATTTGAATTTATTCTATGTGAAAGATGAAAATTTAAAATATTTTTTTCTGAAATAGTTTCATCAACTATTTGATTATATCCCATTAAATAGTCAAATTTTTTTTCAAAAAAGATATCATTAAATCCTAGCTCCTTCTTTAAATCATACAATAGTTGAGCTTCTTCCTTTTTATTTTTATTTATCAAACAATAAATACTAAATTTTGATAAATAATCATCTTTCATTGGATAATCTAATTTTGAAAGTAAATTACAAGATTTTTTAAGTTCAGACTTTGAAAGATATTCATCAACTAAAAATTTTATTAATTTATTATTATTGTCTATGGTTTTATTTTTGATTAAATATTGTTCTATTAAATTTAAATCTGAATTTTTAAGTAACCAATCATGTTTTAAATTTAAAAATTTGTCATATGAAATATTCTTTTTAGGATAATAGGAATTAGTTAAAAGAGATATTTTTAGTATTTCTTTTGAGTCTTTCGATAATTCGATTTTTTTTATTTTATTAATTAATTCTATAATCCTATTTCCATCTGAGTTTGACCACATATCTATAGTTAAATCATTTTCAGATGGATCGTATAAACCAACAATCTGTATGTTGTTTGATGATAGCACATCATCAAGCTCTACATTAATATCAATATTATTTTTGGATTGAATTTGGTAAATTGATTTTGTTGTATCTTCTGACTCTTTGATTTTTGTATCAGAATCTTCTAGCCCAGTTTTATTGCTATTTTCCAAATTCCATATATCGGTTGGTTCCTCGGATACTAAATTATTATTTAGTAAGAATAAAAAACAAAAAAAAATAAATAAATTTTTTTTATTTAACAATCTTAAGATTTTCATTTGATATAATTTTTTCAATTTTTTTGTTGGGCTTAGGAAAATCTATCTTATCTACTAATATTACAGCTATAAAAAATACTAAAAAAATAAAAGCAGACTTAATTAGTATTTTAATCAAAAAAGAATATTTTCCACCTCTTGTTTTTTTATGAAATTGCATATATCTTCTAATAATTTCAAATTAAGACATATTTGTGTTTTTTCAATAAAGAAACTTATGAATTTTAAAAAAAACCTAGTATTGCTAGGTATGATGGCTTCTGGAAAATCAACTATTGGCAAATTAGTCTCAAGGAAATTAGGTTTAAAATTTTATGACATTGATAAACTTATAGAAGATGAAATGAGAATGACTATTTCTGAAATTTTTAATAATAAAAGCGAGATTTTTTTCAGATCATTGGAGGAGAAAATAACTCTAAGAATCCTAGAAAATAAAAACAGTGTAATTTCTTTGGGAGGAGGATCTTTTTTTAACGATAAAATTCAAAAAGAAATTTTGAATAACCACGTCTCTTTTTGGCTAAATTGTAGTAATAATCTTTTAATTAAAAGAATAAGAAAAAATAACAAGAGACCAATTGCAAATAAGCTTAATAATAAAGAATTAGTTAACTTAATTAGTAGTAGAAAAAAAATATACAAAAGAGCAAAATTTAAAATTAATTGTGATAAATTATCAAAACAACAAATCACTACAAATATTATAAATTTATATGAGACAATTTAAATTAAACGTTAATACAAAAAGTCAAAATTATCCTATAATAATTGGCAGGAGTCTTTACGAAAACTTGCCTAAACTTTTAATCAAAAATTCCATTAAATTTAATAAGTGTTTAATTATAATCGATAATAAAATTAAAAAAACAGTTAGATCAAAAATTTTAAGTAAATTTAAAAAAAAAAAACAAAATTGTTTATTTATTTCAAGCAAATGAAAAAAATAAAAATTTAAAAAATGTTGAAAAAATTTTAGACATTATGTTGAAAAATAACTTTCAGAGAAATGATTGTTTAATATCTATAGGGGGTGGTATTACAGGTGATGTATCTGGTTTTACTGCGAGTATATATAAAAGAGGAATAAAATTCATAAATGTTCCTACTACATTACTTGCACAAGTAGATTCATCTATAGGAGGTAAAACAGGAGTAAATACTTCGCATGGTAAGAATTTGATAGGATCCTTCTATCAACCAAATTTAGTTATAACTGATATTAATTTTTTGAGAACCCTCCCAAAAAGAGAGATAATTTGTGGATACGCCGAGATACTTAAACATTCTTTAATTTTTAGTGAAAAATTTTTTTCATTTTTAGATATAAATGGTTCAAAAATAATTAAAATTAAAAGTCCTTTTATTGAAAAATCAATAATTGAAAGCTGTAAAATTAAAAAGAAAATTGTTGAATTAGATGAAAAAGAAAAAAATCTAAGAAAAATTTTAAATTTCGGCCACACTTTTGCTCATGCATATGAAGCAACACTTAAATATTCTAATAGATTGAATCATGGTGAGGCTGTTTTATTGGGGATAATCTCTGCTATTACATTTAGTAAAAAATTAAAGATTTTATCGGAAAAAGATTATTTGAAAATAAAAAAACATTTTTATAAATATAATCTACCAAACAAAGTAAATAAATTTTTTTCAAAAAAACATTTAGAAAAATTGGTAATGTTTATGAAAAAAGATAAAAAAAATTTTTCAAATAGTATAAATTTAATTTTAATTAAGAAAATTGGAAAAATAAAGCTAAACTTAAATTTTAAAGAAAAAAAAATTTATAACTTTTTGAATGAGAAATTAATTAATTAAAATTTGCAAAGAGTGAATATCGTCTTGAAGCTCTTTTTTTAATATAGAGTATATTTTTCTTGAAGACTCAATCTTTGACATTTTTTTTAATGTTTTAGATTTAATTACTAATTTTAAATGAAATTTATTTTTTTCATGGCTCTTGTGATTTTTATGAAGAAATGTTTTATCTTGAATATCTATGTTTTCTATTATTAAGTTTTCATTTATTTTCTTTTTTACTGTTAAAATAAGGTTTTTTATATTCATAAATATTAGTATTATATTATATCATGAAAAATATTTGTGACTGGGATAATTGTATGGAAATAGGGGAATTTAAAGCGCCTATAGAAAAAGATAATAGTAAAAACTTTAGACTTTTATGTCTGGCCCACGTCAAAGAATTTAATAAAAATTGGAATTATTTTGCGGGGATGAGTGATAAGCAAATTTACGATTTCTTAAAATCAGATATGACTTGGCATAAATCAACTCAAAGTTTTAGTTCATCTGATAATTTTTTTAAAGTTTTGTGGAATAATGCTCTTAAAGATGAACTTGATAAAACCAAATTTAAAAGCCAGTTGAATTATATGCGTCAATTTAAATTTGACCATAATGATATAAAAGCATTTGGAATCCTTGGCATTTCTGTTGGTTTAAAATGGGAAAAAGTTCAAAATAAATTTAAAAGTCTTGTCAAAAAATTTCACCCTGATATGAATCCTGGAAATAAAAAATACGAAGAAAAATTAAAGCTAATAACTTTAGCCTATACACAATTAAAGAACACATATAGAGATAAAATTGACACCTAATTTAAATATTAAACCTGACATAAAATTATCTGTAAATCAAACATTTGGTATTGAAAGTGAAATGGAAGTAGATGCATTTTCAAAAAAAAGTGAATTTGTTCCTGAAATAGATAAAGATTATAAATTTGATAGAGATACAACATTGGCTATATTAAGTGGTTTTAATTATAATAAAAGAGTAATAGTTCACGGCTATCATGGAACTGGGAAAAGTACACACATAACTCAAGTCGCAGCTAGACTTAATTGGCCATGTATAAGAGTCAATTTAGACTCACATATAAGTAGAATTGATTTGATTGGGAAAGATTCAATTGTAATTAAAGACGGAAAACAAGTTACAGAGTTTAAAGAAGGTGTGCTTCCATGGTCTATCCAAAACCCGATAGCGCTTGTATTTGATGAATATGATGCTGGAAGACCTGATGTAATGTTTGTTATCCAAAGAGTACTGGAGTCAGAGGGTAGCTTTACCCTTCTAGACAAGAACAAAGTCATAAAACAAAATAATTATTTTAGATTATTTGCAACTGCTAACACGATCGGACTGGGTGATACGACAGGGTTATATACTGGAACACAACAAATAAACCAGGCCCAAATGGACAGATGGAATATAGTTACCTCTTTAAACTACTTAAGTTTAGATAAAGAAATGGAAATTATATTAGCAAAAAATAAAAGTTTAAATAATTCTAAAGGTAAAGAAAAAGTATCCAATATGATTAAAGTTGCTTCTTTAACAAGAAAAGGTTTTATAGCTGGCGATATATCAACGGTAATGAGTCCGAGAACAGTTTTGCATTGGGCAGAAAATATGGAGATATTTAAAGACATAGGATATGCTTTTCGAGTAACTTTTTTAAATAAATGTGATGAAGTCGAAAAAAATATTATTGCTGAATACTATCAAAGATGTTTTGGTGAAGATCTTCCAGAGTCAATGATAAATATTCAGATTTAAATGAATAAAAAAGAAGAAAATTTTAAAGAAAAGTTCAAGCAAGCATTAATATCTACAGCTAAAGTGATAGCTGATGATTATTTAATAAATCCTAAAAATAAAAATAAAAATTTGAGTTCAAAGAATCTTGATTTTTTTGAACTTGATAATTTAACAAATAAACATGATTTCATAAGACTAAGAGCAGAGTCAGATTCGGAAGCCCTTAAAAAAAAGTTCTCAAATAAAGACGTATATAAAAAAAATATACCTCAGAAGAAATCTTGTAAAATTCTTTATGATATATCTGAAAAAATAAGGTATGAGGTTTTAGGAAGCAAAATGCTTAAAGGTATTTCTTTAAATTTTAAAGAAAATTATAATCAAAAACTTAATCTTAAAAGAAAAGATCAGTTAAAAAGTAAGGAAGATGTTAATATTTCAGAGGCATTTGAAATTTATATGTTAAAAAATTTTCTCAACATTGAGCCTAATGACTTAGCAAAAAAAATGCTTAGTTTTTGGGAAAAAGATTTTTCTTCCTCAGTTGGGAAACATTTAAATTTTTTAAATAAAAATTTAGAAAATCAAGAGTCATATAATTCCAAATTTTCAGAAATTTTGTCAGAAATGGATATTTTTGATTCAAGCGAAAATGATGAAAAAAATGAGGACTCTGAAAATAATAATAATCAAAATGATACGAACAATCAGGATGAAAATAATGAAGCGTCCAAAAATCAGGAAAAAACGAAACAAGATGAAAATCAAAATGGAATTGATGGAGAATACGATTTTGATCAATTTCAAATGGATGAACAATTATTCGATACAGACTCATCTCAACAAAGCTCAGAGAAAGTTTTTCAGAAATTAAATTCAAATAAAAATGATAAAGAATATAAAGTTTTTACTAAGAAATTTGACGAAGTTGAAAAAGCAGAATTATTAGAGACAAATGAGGAAATAACAAAATTAAGAAAAAATTTAGATCAACAATTAACATCTTTTCAAGATCTTATAACAAAACTAGCAAACAAACTTCAAAGACAATTGCTTGCGAAACAAAATAGAGCTTGGGAATTTGATTTAGAAGAAGGTCTTCTAGATAGTGCCAAACTACCAAGAATAATAATTGACCCATTTAATTCACTTTCTTTTAAAAAAGAGAAAGATTTAGACTTTAAAGATACAATTGTCACCTTATTAATTGATAATTCAGGATCAATGCGAGGTAGACCAATTACAATTGCAGCTTTATGTGCAGATATTTTATCGAGAACGTTGGAAAGATGTGATGTTAAAGTTGAAATCTTGGGTTTTACTACAAAAAATTGGAAAGGTGGCAAAAGTAGAGAAGAATGGAATAAAAAAAATAAGCCAAAAAATCCTGGTCGATTAAATGACTTGCGACATATAATATATAAAAGTGCTGACAGCCATTGGAGGCAATCAAAAAAAAATTTAGGGCTAATGCTTAAAGAGGGTTTGTTAAAAGAAAATATAGACGGCGAAGCAATTTCTTGGGCCTATAATAGATTAAAAAAAAGGAAAGAAGAAAGAAAAATTTTGATGGTAATTTCTGATGGTGCTCCAGTAGACGACTCAACTTTGTCTGTAAATTCTGGTGATTTTCTTGAAAAACATTTGAAGAAAATAGTTAAGTTTATAGAATATAAATCTGAAATTGAGATATTGGCAATCGGTATTGGTCATGATGTATCTAGGTATTACAACAAAGCAATTAAAATAACTGATGTTCACGAATTGGGTGATGTAATGATAAAAGAATTGAGTGGTTTATTTGAAAGTAAAAAAAAACTTAATTAATTTTTTTTATATCATTATTATTCCATCTTATTCTTACTATAGCACCTTCAAATTCAGAGTTTTTAAAAGTTATTTTTGCATAATTTCTTTCTAATAGGGTTTTGCCAATAAAAGTTCCCAAACCTAAACCATGTTTAGATATATGATTTTTATCACTAGTCCTTATGTAAGGTTCACCAAGTCTTGCTTTGTTTATTAAATCTGTAGGAAAACCAGGTCCATCATCTTTAACAACTATTTCTGTCTCTTTAGAATTGCTTATCAAAAATATTTCTATTTTTTTTTTACTAAATTTGTTTGCATTTCCAATAAAATTTCTTAACCCATATATAATTTCTTGTGATTTAAAAGATTTAATTTTCTTATCAAATTTATCTAAATTGATTATAAATTTTTTGTTACTAATTTCTTGATATGATCTAACTATCTCTTTTACATAATCTTCAAATGTAATTTCTTCATCAAAAAACTCATCTTCAATTGTTGGATTTAATGTTAATTTTTTTAAAATTTCACTGCATCGATTACTTTGACTTACCAATAAATCAAGATCATTTTTAATTTTTATATTTTCACTAAATTCTTTTTGTAATTCTTTTGCTGTTAATAATATAGTTGATAGTGGAGTTCCTAAAGAATGTGCAGCTGCAGCAGCTTGGCCACCTAATGAAATTAGTTCATTCTCTTTAGCCATAATCTCTTGCATTTTATCAAAAGCTTCTTTTCTAATTCTACTTTCTGTGCCAAATTTAACTCCAAAAAATACTAAAAAATTTAAACCAATAAATATTGCCAATGGAATACTATATAAATAATAAGAAGGAGTATGAAAATGCAAAACATCAGGATGAGGCAAATCAAAATAAAAAAAAGTTAAAAAAATCAATAAAATTGATGTAATAGATACAAGTATAACTGAACTCCTAATATTTAAAAATTGCGAAGAAAAAACTGCGGGAATTATAATTAAAAATATGAATGGATTGGTAATGCCTCCAGTAAAAAAAAATAAAATACTAATTTGAAAAATATCATAGGTTAAAAAAACTGTAGAGAATAAGCTGTCTAGTTGATTATCTTGTATTTTAAATTTTAAATACAGGTTAGTTAAAATACTGATTAAAATAATTAATATACAGGGTACATAATTAAATTTAAATTCAAAAAAGAATTGAACCAATATTATAGTTATTAGTTGGCCTATATATGCAATCCATCTTAAATTAATATATGTCGATTTATTTAAGGTATATATTTTTGAAGTTTCAGCAAACCTCATTTTTTAGATGTCTAGATTCGAAACATTGATTGCATTAGATACAATAAACTCTTTTCTTAAACTTACATCATTGCCCATAAGAGTATGAATAATACTTTGGTCTTTTTTTTGATCCTTTGAATATTGTACTTGAAGTAAATTTCTTGTTTCAGGATTAAGTGTAGTATTCCATAGCTCATCAGGATTCATCTCGCCTAAACCTTTAAACCTTTGAATGCTTATTTTAGATTTCTCAAGATTAAAAATTTTAATAAATTCTTTGCTTCCCTTTTTAACACTATTTAAATTTTTGGAATTTTTTAAAATATATTGTTCAAGTTCTTTTTCGTCTTTTATATAAATTGCTTTTGAACCTTTGTTAATTTTAAATAGCGGCGGTTGTGCCAAGTAAACATTTCCATTTTCTATAAGCTTATTAAAAGGCTTATTATTAAAAAATGTAAGAAGCAATGCTCTTATGTGAGATCCATCGACGTCAGCATCCGTCATAATTATAATTTTTCCATATCTAAGATCTTTTAAATCTATCTCCTCAGCTTTAGGATCCAATCCTAATGCATTAATTAGTGTTAGTATTTCATTAGAAGATATCATTTTAGACAATGTCTTTGTTCTATAATCATTTTTATTACCATTATTTTTTTTGGAACCATTTTCATCAACATATGTATTCAAAATTTTACCTCTTAAGGGCAAAACTGCTTGATTTTCCCTGTTTCTTCCTTGTTTCGCTGATCCCCCAGCAGAATCTCCCTCAACTATAAAAAGTTCAGTTCCGTCTTGTTTAGAGATTTGACAATCGGCTAGTTTGCCAGGTAGCCCTGTAAGTTCTAAGGCTCCCTTTCTTCTAACACTCTCTCTAGCTTTTCTTGCTACATCTCTTGCAACAGCTGCCTGGATAATTTTAGCTAAAATAATTTTTGCTACAGATGGATTTTGATCAAACCA
>MDSZ01130963.1_pt1 | contig 16284 bp, 22 predicted proteins | sample 811201 | NCBI WGS metagenome assembly MDSZ01 (sample SAMN05326647, study PRJNA326480) | marine metagenome | isolation source: seawater | place: Indian Ocean: North | collected 2010
AATCGGTGATTTCTCATATGACGATGAGGCAGACAACTTCGTTGCAAACATAAAAGGTGAGAGAGCTCAGTGGGTAGGTGATGATATTGACTCTCTTTTCACTCACCTTCAAAAAACTCACAAGGAAGCATGGGAAATTGGTACAGACGAATATCGCAAATATCTTGAAGACTTGACACCGATGGAAGGTGCTCGTAGTGACGCAATGCGTGACATGCGCCGTGGTGGTGAGTTTGATCAGAAGGATGACGATGATGTTCGTGCAACCAAGGATGATCGTAAAGCTGCAAACAAAAATATTCTACAACAGTTGAAAAAGACACTTGACACAAAGGGTAAAGCTGATATAGAATTCCTTGACAAGAAAAAGAAAAAGGTTCCCTATGACATTGCCGTAAAAGCAATTAAAAAGTATATGGGAATGAGAAGGTCAGGAGACAAATTAAAATTTCAACAGAAGATTGCAAAGTCCTATAGGGATATGTTGCTAGCACTCAAAGAAAATTACGAAGTGCCAAAGACTCACAAAGAGACAATTCTAGACAGGATTGACGCCAAGATACAGGAGAGAAAAAATGGGTAAAAAATACCTAGACACAAAAGGTGGTACGCTTGAGTCATCCATTCTAGATGTTTGGAAACAAGCAGCCATAGTTACAGAAACTAATAAGAACGACAAGTCTGACGATGGTGAAGGACTTGATGCAGTTCAACCTAAAGCGGTTAAGAAGAAGTTCAAAGATCGTAAGGACAAAGATATTGACAATGACGGTGATATAGATTCGTCTGATGAATATCTACACAAACGTAGGAAAGCAGTTTCCAAAGCGGTTGCATCTGAAGCTCGTCAGTTGAAAGACAAGAAAAAAGAGATGATGGTTAAACACAAAAAGTCAGGTGTAAAAGTCATTGACAAATCTGATTGGCCAGTGTATAAGAAGAAAGGTTATTTCCAAGTTGAAGAAGTTGAAGTTAAAGAAGGTACTTGGGCAATTCCGAAGACAGTCAATGATAAAAATAAACTGAAAGATTTGCTAAAGAAACCTATTAAGTTGGGTAAAGACGGTGACGATGCATCAAAACTGATGTATAGTATCATTGGTGATGATGAACTATTAGATGACTTGTATGTTGCCGGTAAGAAGAACCCGAATGGTGATGCACGACCTCTTATTAAGATAGCAATGAAACGTCTTGGTATCAAAGAAGAAGTTGAACTTGATGAAGGTGGAATGAAACGTCTTGCAACAGGTGGTAAAGCTGCTTTAAAAGGTTTCAAAAAGAAACCTAAAGATAAGAAAAATAAGAAAGAAGAAGTAGAGGAAGAAGTTGCAGATCAGTATACAGAAGCTTCCTACTTCACAGTTCAGTCTATGCGTGATCGTCTACATCAGGTTTGGGGTGAAGCAAAAGAAGAATTCCCTGATCACAAAGATGATGAAAAGAAGATTAAGGGTAAGAAATCAAAGACAGACACAGGTAAAGACGCCGCAGTAGTTGATGTAAAACCAGAGATTAAAGAACGGAAAAAGTAAATGAAGAGTTTACAGGAGTTGTTAGAGGCCACCAAAGAAGAGTTGCCTACAATTTATTGCGACTTGGATATGGTACTCGTCAATTTTATGAAGGGTGCTGATGCCGCTGTCGGCGGAGATGGTTTTGTTGCAAACAAAGATAAGGATGCAAAGTGGGCAAAGATTAACCAAACCAAAAACTTTTGGGTAAATCTTGAATGGATGCCTGGAGCAAAACGTCTTTATCAATTTATTGCACGATACGACCCACATGTCTTGTCTGCATATTCTGGTAAAGATCCCAACTCCAAAAATGGGAAACTGAAGTGGTTAGCAAAGCATACCAAGTTTAAGAAACCAAATATCAATCTGGTTATGCGTTCACAAAAACAGAAGTATGCTACTGCTAATGGGAAACCAAATGTATTGATTGATGACTATATTAAAAACATTAACGAATGGGAAGCAAAGGGTGGTATTGGAGTACATCATACAAGTGTTTCCAAAACTATCAATGAATTAAAAAGATTGGGTTATAAATAGTTATAAATACAATAGAACTCAAATTTAAGGAGAAATAATATGCCTTTATGGGGAGCAACTGATGCTGACGAGTCTGCACCGAAATGGTTGACTACAGCAGAAAAGAAAGAAGTATCAGCAACGACCCGTGGTTGGGAAGTAGAAGCCGGTTCTGCAATGACAGGAAACGACAATACTTCTGCACAACGGGAAGTTCTGGTTGCAATCGGTGGACTCGCTACGTCCCTTGGACAGGCCACGGTTGCTAGTGTCGATCTGAATACATCTACTGCCGATAAATCTGATGGATTTACGCTTAGTGTTACAGTTCGGTACAACGAAGCGGTTACAGTTAATACGTCTGGTGGAACACCGACACTTGCAGTTACGAATAGTAATGCTGGTTCGGGTTCGGGTCGTGGACCACACTCACTGTCGTATGCATCTGGTTCTGGTTCTAATGAACTGACATTTACACTTGCGATTGCTGCTGGTAACGCCGCAACAAACGCAGATGATGTATTGTCTGTTGGTGCTCAAACTATCGCACTGAATAGTGGTACGATGGTTGACACAATTGGTGGTGGAAATGCTGAACGTGTAATTTCTGCTGCACAAGGAACCGCCGCTGGAACAGTTACGGTTACTGCATAAATAATTTAACAATTCTATAATATTAAGGAGTGAATTGAAATGTCAATTAGTAAAGAAGATATCGTAGAGCGACAAAAGACACTAATCGAAGATGCAAAGAATGTGCAAGGACGTATTAGTGATTTGGAAAAGGCTCTAGAAGAAAATAAGAACTTGTTACAGGCACTTAACGGTGCAATGCAACAGTGTAATGATTTTCTTAAAAGTTTTGAGGATGATAATGGTGATGATGGATGATGCGTTCATACCATCAGTAGGATTCCCTACAGAGTAGGGTTAACATAGGAGAAGCCAAAATGGCAGACAAAAAGATTACAGCACTTACCGATCTTTCGACAGGTATTGCTGGTGCAGACTTGCTGCATGTGATTGATGACCCAACGGGTACACCAATCAACAAGAAGGTTTCGGTTACGAACTTCATTAATAACCTTCCTTCTTTTATCGGGTTTTCTAACTCGTATGAAAACATTTCGGACGCTACGACTACAGCGTTTTCGATTACGCACGCTCTAACTCTGTTGGAGACTGCTGGTACTGCGACTGCTTGTACTCTTGCAAACGGTACAGTTATTGGACAGATTAAAGTAATCATCAACGATACAGACGGTGGTTCTGCTGAACTTACACCAGCATCGCCTCTTGGTTATACCAACATTGACTTTGTTAATGATGGTGACAGTGTTACATTGATGTGGACAGGTACAGCTTGGGCTGCTATCGCCGCAGTTAATGTTGCTACCAATTGGGGTATCGTAGAGATTTCTGACGACTAATAGGAGTTAGGGGGGATTAGTTTCCCCCCAATTCCCCAAGAAGGAGAAAACAAATGGCCAGAGATGATGGCGTAAAAATCGGTGCCGGTGGTAAGGTTATGCTTTCTGAAGTTCCAGAAGAAGAAGTAAAGGAAGTTAAGACACTTGCAACGAAGCAAAATGAAAAAAAGAAAGTTGAAGTTCTAGAGGAACGGTTACAGGATCTTCCAGAAGAGGACGAGTAATATGAAAACCTTTAAGCAAAAAATTAATGAAGTGGCAGGAACTTCACATCAGGAACTTGCGGTTGATAAAAATATCAATCCAGGCTCGTTTAATGATCCAGAAGTTCTTAGGAAACTTAATGCATGGGTAGGAACTATTGCTGGTAGTTATGTGATTCCAGAACAGGCTGTTCGCAAGTTGCGTGAATCACTTTCTAAAATTGGTTTGACTTTTGATACTGTTCCTGTTATGGAAGGACAAAGTGGTTCCTTTGAATTGCCTCTTACACTTTTCGGTGGACGTTTCGGAAAAGATGTAGACACAGAATATGATGAATTTGTAAATGATGATGGAATTTCCCACCAAAAAGAAGGTGGACTTGCGTTAGTTCTGAACTATGAAATGAATGAGGATAATTCTTGTAGGTTGACTGCTTCTATTAAATAGATGTATGAAACTATAACGAGTGAAAATGTTACAATGTTTGCTATCAAACATTATAACAATCCTCAATGTGAAGGTGAGAAAGAGTTTTATGATGACATGAAACGCTTCAAATATATTAAGAGGCTCTTGAGAAAATATCATGAGACTAATATATTGAAGGAGCGTTTGTTATTGAATCATATTATTATTACCAGAAACTTGTTTGGTACAGAGGCTTGCGTGACCCTTCTTCTATTTAAGATTCAGAGGGAGTATTGGGGAACACTCAAGTCTTTTTTATTATATCTAAATATGCTAAAAGAAGACGAACTGAGAGACATCCCCACTGAAGAGTTCGTATTAACAGAATTAAGGAAACTGTAATGGGAAGAGCGATAGACCTATTTGTAACGTACAGATTCATACGACTTCTCACTACTCCATTTGAGAAAACGGATGCATTTAAGTATGGCATTATTGATAAAGATGGTAATCGTATTGTTAATCCCAAGACAAAAAAACCTGATGAATTAAATACGATTGACGAAAAGAATTCCTATACAGTTCTTCATAAACTCGTTTTCAATATCAAAAAGTTATTTGCAAAGGTGCCTGGACTTAGAACAAAGTTGGGTACTTATGCTGCGGCATTGTTCTTACTCAAAGATACTTTCAAAGAGTCGGTAGATGATCCAGATATGTTTGAAAAGGAGTTTGTTAAGTATCTTAAAGAACAAGGAATGGAATTTGATGATACTATTAGTGAAAATGTAATTGGGTTCGGAGAGGTACTTCCTAAAGGATCATATGTTCTTGTTAATGATATTCTAAATAAAGAAGAGGAAGAACTTTCTGCAAAAAAGGGAGATAAAGTAGAGGCCTTTGACGATGAACCACCTATAGACACAATTTTAGGAGTAGAAATTTTTCCTGTAGTACATCTTAAAACAAAAGAAAAAATATATGTAAGTTTGGAGGATATTAAAAATGTCTAATTGGAAAGAAGTTAGTCCATATACAGGACAGGAAATAGAAGAGGATGCTCCTGCTAATTCTGTAGCTGGTGGTGGAGTTTCAATGCCTCCTGATGCAGTAAGGAATAAGAAAAAGAAAGCTCTTATAGACGGTAGGACAAAAGCATATAGGATACACAGACGTAAATTGGAAAGTGCGAGAGAGAAAAGAATCGCTCGTATGGAAAAGAAGAAAAGTGCATATGCTGAATCAATACTCCAACCAATGAGAGAGTTTTCGGCAGATGAGAAGCTTTAGATCACATCGTAAATCGGTTGAACGAAAGAAGGTACAAGAAGATTTAAGTAACAATGGGTTGATTAATAATCCTGATGACTTGAAAATTCTTGAAGAAGCAGGCTTCATTACGATAGATGATAAACCTAAACAACCTCTAGACGAATCCGCATTTATTACTCGCAAGAACCTTGATGACATTGAAAAATATGCAGACAGGTTATTTGCAAAAGTTGGCATTGATGTAGAGTTTACACGGCATTTTCTTGATCGTGTGAACGATGAACGAAACCGAAAACAAATAACTACATCAGAACTTACCCGACTATTTAAACAATCATTTAAAAAATACGGTAAACAGATCGCAAAACTTGGACCTGCTGCACAAGCGGTTATCAATGATATGCGAACTGATATTAATATGCCGTTTGTTCTGGAGCCCAAAGGAAAAGAATTAGAACTCATTGCAAAAACTGTAATGAGGAAGAAGAACTTCAAAACAACAAATACCAAACTGTCATTTGAATCATATGTCAATGAAGATTTCAAATACTTCCACGATGATATTGTTAATAAGATTAAACTTCCACCACCCCCAACAAATGATTACAAAGAGATTGCACCTATCAGAGATGCAGTAGCGAAAAGGACTGATGAAGATGTACAGTCCATTCGTAATCATGATGAAGTACCTTTCTATGCGGTACAAAAGTATTGTGAGAAAGAAGGTTTAGAATTTCACATTGAAGAAATAGAACGGATGGTAGAAGAATCTACCAAAATTATTCTTCACTTTAAAAATAAGTTTGATCGGACCCGGCCGTGGGATGTTGATCCAGTTATCAAACCACTTGACAGCAAAACCAACAAGACACCAGCGTATCCTAGTGGACATGCAGCACAATCAATTCTAGTTGCAAAACACATTGCAAGTAAACATCCAGAACATTCTGCACAACTTATGTCTGCTGCAAAGGAGTGTGGATGGGGAAGAGTTCAGGCGGGGTTCCATTATGTTTCTGATTACGAAGTGGGTAATTTTCTTGGTGAAGAATTATACAAACATATGGACAAGGGAGATTTGTATCAGAAAGAAGCTGCTGCACTAGACGAACAATTACAAAAAGTATCAGAGAGTCTTGATATTAAATCAGAGAAGGATAAGATTGCAGAAGCAGAAGCAGATTTCATTAATAGTCTAAATGAAGTGAACGATGCAATAAATGCCTTTGAAGAACTTGCAGTAGATTTGGAACAAGATCCTAGTCAGTTAATTGGAAAACAACCAAAGAAAAGAGCAGAACCTAAGAAGTCTCACTTGACAGAGTTTGCAGAATTACTTGAACAAAATGCTAAGAAAGAGATTAAAGAAGAGAAGAATACTGTTGATCATATAGCACAATACATTTCAGAAGTTGCATCACCTATTGATCCACAGAAAACTCTATTAGAGATTATTGAAGATCAGACTAGACAGATTTCCGATATACGAGGAATGATGGCAACGACTGCTGGTGGTGGTGAAGTTCTTCTAGGTAAGTTAGATGACGTTGATGAGTCTACAGCAAAGGTTAATGACAAGTTTCTAAAATACAATTCTACTACTGGTAAGTGGGTAGGTTCTGATGCCGATGGTGGTGGAACTGTTACTGCTACATCTACAACAACATTTACAAATAAAACTTTAGGTGCGACCACAATCGCCGGACATCTGATACCTGATACAGATGAATCATATGATCTTGGTTCTTCTACAAAGAAATTTAATGATCTATATCTAGCGGGTTCAACTATCAAGTTGGGTGATGCAGAAATAACTTCAACAGATACACGGATTGGATTGCCTGCAAACACTTGGGTTGGTTCATGGGGGCCTGTTGTTGGTATAAATGCAACGCAAACATTAACCAATAAAACTCTTACTGCACCAACCTTTACTGGTACTACTGTTGTTGCCGACTTGGATATTTCGGGTGATGTAGATATTGACGGTACGTTGGAAACAGATGCATTAACTATCGCCGGTGTTACTCTCGCAGAAACCATTGCCGATACTGTTGGTGCAATGGTAGGTTCTAATACTGAAACTGGTATCGCAGTAACGTATGATGATTCAGATAACACTTTAGACTTTGTTGTTGGTACACTCAATCAGGATACTACAGGAAATGCCGCTACCGCTACTGCATTAGAGACTGCTCGTACTATTGGTGGTACTTCATTTGATGGAACTGCAAATATTGCTGTTGCATTATCTGCCACAGCAACTGCTCTTGCAACTGCAAGGACTATTCATGGTGTTAGTTTTGATGGCACTGCCAATATTGACCTTACAGAAGTTGTACAGGATACAGTCGGTGCAATGTTCTCTAGTAATACTGAAACTGGTATTACAGTAACCTATCAGGACGCAGATGGTACGATTGATCTTGTGATAGGAACACTTAACCAAGATACTACAGGTAACGCAGCGACTGCTACCGCATTAGAGACTGCAAGAACTATAGGTGGTGTATCTTTTGACGGTAGTGCAAATATAAATCTGCCAGGTGTTAATACTGCTGGTACACAAGATACTAGTGGAACTGCTTCAAAAGCTATAGTTTCAGATAGTACTGCAAATACAAACTTCCCTGTTGTTTTTCATGATGAATCAAACGGACTGTTAGATGATACTGGTGCGTTGCGATACAATCCAAGTACAGGTGAACTACTTGTTCCAAAACTCACTGTGGCGGGTACAACCACACAGGTTGACACTGTTACAATGGAAGCATCTAATGCGATTGTATTTGAGGGTGCAACTGCTGATGCACATGAAACAACCCTAACAGTTACCGATCCAACGGCAGACAGAACAATTACATTACCCAATGCAACAGGTACAGTTGCATTAACTTCTAGTGATATCACAGGTAATGCAGCAACCGCAACCGCCTTAGAAACTGCCCGCACCATTCATGGTGTGTCGTTTGATGGAACTGCTAATATTGACTTGACTGAAGTTGTGCAAGATACTGTCGGCGCCATGTTCTCTAGTAATACAGAGACAGGTATCACAGTAACATACGAGGATGGCGATGGTACTATTGATCTTGTGATAGGAACACTTAACCAAGATACAACTGGTAATGCAGCAACTGCTACCGCATTAGAAACTGCCCGCACTATTCACGGTGTAAGTTTTGATGGTAGTGCAAACATAGATTTAACTGAAGTTGTACAAGATACAGTTGGTGCTATGTTTAGTTCTAATACTGAAACAGGTGTGACTGTAACTTATCAGGATGGTGACGGCACGATAGATGTTGTAGTTGGAACACTCAATCAGGATACTACAGGAAATGCTGCTACCGCAACTGCATTAGAAACTGCTAGAACCATTCACGGTGTATCTTTTGATGGTAGTGCAAACATTGATCTTAGTGAGGTTATTCAAGACACTGTTGGTGCTATGTTTAGTTCTAACACAGAGACAGGTATTGCCGTATCGTATGAAGATGGTGATGGAACCATTGACTTAGTAGTTGGTACACTCAATCAGAATACAACAGGTAGTGCCGCAACTTTAACAACAGGCAGAACTATTGGTATGACAGGAGATGTTGTATGGACTTCTGCTTCTTTTAATGGTTCAGCAAATGTAACTGGTACTTCAACCATTCAAGCAAATGCAGTAGAAACCAGTATGATTAATGCCGATGCAGTAACAGGTGCAAAGATTGCTGATGACTCTATAAATAGTGAACACTATGTAGATGGTTCGATCGATACAGCTCATATAGCTGACGATCAAGTTACGGAAGCAAAAATGGCAGATGATGCAATTGGTTCTGCCCAACTTAAATCACTTTCCACATTATTAATTAAAAATTCTAGTGGTACTACATTGAAAACTGTACATGGAGCAGGAGCATGATAAAGATATACATATTAATAGTAGTGATAGGACTAGTCGGTGGAGTATGTTACGGCGGTTATTACTATTATAAGGATACACAAGAACGTATTGGTATCCTCACAGAGAATAATGCAAAGATGATGGTTGCGAAGGAAGCGCAAGATAATACTATTAATGCATTAATCGCTGATAGGGAGAAGTTTGAGACCCTAAATAAAGAACTACAAACAAAGTTAGAACGAGCAAATGAATATAAGAATAAGCTTATAGGAAAGTTGCGTAAACACAACCTCCAAAAACTGTCTATGCAGAAGCCAGGGTTGGTAGAAAAGAAGATAAACAATGGAACAAAGAAACTTTTTAGGTCATTGGAGTCGCTCACTGGTGCTCCCCCTAACACTGATAACACTCCTGTTGTTAAGTAGTGGGTGTACTAGTTGGAAAAAGATACTTCCAGTTGAGGTAAAAACAGTTGAAGTTGAGAGGAAGATCCCTACACAGAATCGTCCTCGTCCTGTAGACTTGAATGATATATACTTCTACGTTGTCACTGAAGAAAATTTTGATACTTTTAAAGAAAGGTTTACAAAAGAGAACGGTGACTTGGTAGGTTATGTTTTGAGTGTAAGGGATTATGAAACTCTTGCATTAAACATGGCAGAAATTAAACGGTTCATTCAACAGCAGGGAGAAATTATAGTATACTATGAGAAGGCGGTGACACCCAAACCAAAAGAAGAACAAAAGAAAAAGGATAAAAAATAATGGGAAAATTTAATGGTAAAATCGTTGCAGAATTTACACCGCCTAAGACATGGGTATTGGAGAAGGGATTATCTTTTATTACAGAAGACCTAACTGATGCAGAAATCAACTGTCTTAAAAAAGTTGGTGCGAACATTGCAGAGACAGGTAGAGTTACATGTAAGAAAGGTATGTCAACGGACTTGGCATCTGTTCCAAGGATTGTATGGAACCTTATTGCACCTTGGGATGTAGCACGAGCTGCAGTTATCCATGATCATTTGTATGCTGTATTGCGTAAATATTACCATACAGGGGGTATGGATAAAGCAACTTGGAAACAAGGACGAGCATTGTCAGATAAGATTTTCTTGTTGGGTATGTTATCAGCAGAACCATCAGTACCAAAATGGAAAATCTATTCGGCGTATTATTCTGTTCGTATGTTCGGGAGATGGCCTGCAAGTGCAGACTAACTAAATATAATTAAATATTGTAGTGACAAGGATGTTATACAATGGCAAAAAAATTAAGTCAAGGGGCGATAAAGAAACCTTCCGTCCCTAAGAAAACTAGTATTGGTGGTAATCATAGTATGATTAAAACATCCTCTATGAATAAGGGTCGAAGGGCATCTTATAAAAGATATAGAGGACAAGGTAAACGATAGGAGAGTAACATGGTAGGTATTGATTGTGGCAATACAGAGTGTGAAAATCCGTTATGTACTTGCGACCCTTGTAATTGCACAGAGGACGATCCTTGTCCTTGTTGCATTGGTGCGCCCGAATAAATGATTAAGAAAATGGATGGTGAACCAGATTTACCGAGCTCACACGCTAGAGATCTTGGGTATTACACCTTAGAAGAAATGAAAAAATCAGTTCGTAGATGCCATAAGATGTATGGTAAAACTATGATGATGAACGATTTAATGTATATGCTTCAAATTATAGACTTTGGTGAACTTCAACGTCTTTACAAAGGGGAACCTCTTGGGGAAGATAAACGTCTTAAAGGAGTTTACTAATGTGGTTCTGGTTAGTTTCAAGTATTGCCGGGAGTATTCTTGGTAGTGCAGCAGATAGTTGGTTTGCAGACACAAAGATGGGTCGCTGGTTCTACAATAAAGTAGATCAGATTGCGACTTGGTCAGCAGACAAACTAGGTGTTAAGATATTACAGGATGAAGATAAGTGGCGGACAAAATATCCTAACATCTCTAAGAAGTTGGATGAGTTGGAAGCACGTTTAGATGATATGGATACATATAAGTCAGACGATGGAAAATAACTTCATCTAAAGGAGAAAAAAATGGGATGGATTAAAGACAGATTTTTTGAACGTACTTCATGGGACGGTGGTGCAATGATTGCCGTCGGGTTAGTTGTTTTATTTTTAGGACCTTTTGCAAAATACGCAGCCATGGGTGCAATTGCATGGGGAGTTCTAACCCTTTTGAAATCTGAGAAATAGTCATGCCTGAATTGGAAACAGAGGTTCAACTTCTTAAAAAAGAACTAGAAGACCAAAGAAAAATTCATGATAGGCTTGATATTGCAATTGAGAAGTTGACCGATGTTTCCAATTCTATTCATCGTATGCTCGCTGTGCATGAAGAAAAGATTGCCAGACAGGAAGAAGCTATCTTTGAAGCAGAACAGCAAATAGAGGTTCGTAGGAGTGAACTTCTTATTAAAATAGACGAACTCCATTCTCGTATCACCACGAATACAAAAGAGATTATGACTGCCGCTGCAGAACAACATGCACAGCAAAATAAAGAAATACAAAAGGTTCGTGATGATATCGCAAATCGTGTCGGTGTACTTGAAAAGTGGAGATACGTTATCATAGGTGGTAGTATAGTAGCAGGGTTTGTTCTGCAAAAATTTGTTACTTTTGGGACTTGACAATGATTGTATGATGTTATATACTGCATCATATGAATTCATATATCGACATAAAATACCTAAATCTCATCCAAAGTTCCCTTCCTCAATTCAAGAAGAAGGGTGATTTTCTATGGAATTTTCGTTGTCCTTACTGTGGAGACTCCAAGAAGTCTCGCACCAAGGCTAGAGGCTTTGTGTATCGTAAGAAGAATGATCTGTTTTATAAGTGTCATAATTGTGGTGTTGGTACTAATCTTGCCGGACTAATCAAGTATGTAGACTCAAAAACTTACGATGACTATATACTAGAACGATATAAGAGTGGCGCTAAACAGCAGACGCCAGAGCCGGAGTTTGAATTCAATGAACCAGTGTTTCGTAAAAAGGGTGTACTCGATTCTCTTGAACCCATTTCAAAATTACCAGAGGACCATCCAGCGAAACAAATTATTCTCAAACGACAACTACCTCTGGAATCTCTTGCCGACTTATATCTCTGTAACTCATTTTACAAATTCACGAACTCGCTAGTCCCGAATAAGTTCCCTTCTACGGAAGGGGACCATCCTCGACTTGTGATTCCTTTTCGTGATGACGAAGGTGAAGTTTTTGCTTATCAAGGCAGGGCGTTTGGAAACGAACAACCTAAGTATATTACCATACGTCTTGATAGTGAACACGATAAAATCTTTGGATTGGATCGTATAGATAACGGAAAGGATATTTTAGTTGTTGAAGGACCACTTGACAGTTTATTTTTAGAGAACTGCATCGCAGTTGGTGGTTCAGACTTTTCTAAACCATTGAGTATAGGTGGAAGACTTATCCCCAATGGTCAGTTGACGATAGTTTTTGACAATGAACCAAGAAATGGGGAAATTGTCAAACAGATAGAGAAGATGATAGACAAGGGACGAAAGGTGGTTCTGTGGCCGGATAACGTGGAAGAAAAAGATATTAATGATATGATATTGTCAGGTATGACGAAAGAAAATATACAAGAAATAATAAAACAAAATACCTTCAGTACAGCGGAAGCGAAGCTGAGGTTTGCAGAATGGAGAAAAATAAATGTCTGAACTTAATGGTAATAACTACCTACCAACACCCTACCAAGAATTTATTCATTTGTCAAGATATTCTCGTTGGTTGCCCGAAGAAGGCAGGCGTGAGACTTGGCCAGAAACCGTGTCAAGATACTTTACATTTTTTGACGAGCATCTTATGGAGATGCACAAATATAAGTTACCAAAAGAGTTGCGTAAAGAGATAGAGGAAGCAGTATTAGACTTGAAGGTTATGCCTTCAATGCGTTGTATTATGACTGCTGGAGAGGCATTGAAACGAGAGAACATCGCTGGTTACAATTGTTCTTACGTTGCAATCAATCGTCCACAATCATTTGATGAAATACTTTATATTCTTATGAATGGAACTGGTGTTGGTTTCAGTGTAGAACGTCAATTTGTTTCTCAACTACCTGTAGTGGGTGAGGAATTTCATATGACGGATACAGTTATTACCGTTGCAGACAGTAAACTTGGATGGGCAAAAGCGTTCAAGGAATTAGTGGGAATGTTGTATATCGGACAGATTCCTAAGTGGGATACGTCTAAAGTACGTCCTGCTGGTGCTCCTCTCAAGACGTTTGGTGGTCGTGCGAGTGGACCAGAACCTCTTGAGTCCTTATTTAACTTCACGGTAAACATTTTCAAGAACGCAGCGGGACGTAAGTTGTCCTCTATTGAATGTCACGATATCGTATGCAAGATTGCAGAGATTGTAGTGGTAGGTGGAGTGCGCCGTTCTGCACTTATCTCCCTCTCTAATCTATCAGATGATCGTATGCGTGCTGCGAAACATGGACAGTGGTGGGAACAGAATCCCCAACGTGCTCTTGCAAATAACAGTGCATGTTATTCAGAGAAACCTGATATTGGTGTGTTCATGGATGAATGGAAGGCTCTTTATGAGTCCAAGTCAGGTGAACGTGGTATTTTCAACCGTGAAAGTGCAGTCAAGATGGCAGAACGTAGTGGTCGTAGGGATGTAAACCATGAGTTTGGTACGAATCCTTGTTCTGAAATCATTCTACGAGACAGGGAGTTCTGTAATCTTTCAGAGGTAGTAGTACGAGTTACCGATACAGCAGAAACCTTGAAGAAGAAAGCACGACTTGCTGCTATTCTTGGTACTCTACAGTCTACTCTTGTTAATTTCAAGTATGTTTCTTCTCAATGGAAAAAGAACTGCGAAGAGGAACGTCTACTTGGTGTGTCTCTTACAGGTATTATGGATTCGCCTTTGACAAATGGTAATGAAGGAGACTTGGGTAAACTTCTTGATGAGTTGCGTAAAATTGTTGTTGCAACGAACAAAGAGTTTGCAAATAAGATTGGTATCAATCAATCTACTGCGACAACGTGTGTTAAACCGTCAGGGACAGTCTCACAGTTGACAGATGCGGCATCTGGTATTCATGCTCGCCACAACCCCTACTATATAAGAACAGTAAGAGGGGATAAAAAAGATCCGTTGACTAAGATGATGACTGATGCTGGTTTTCCTGTGGAAGACGATCATCTTAACCCATCTCATACAGCAGTCTTTTCTTTCCCAATGAAAGTGGAAAGGGGTGCAGTTTTCCGTACAGATAAAACTGCGATAGAACAATTGGAACTTTGGAAATCATATCAAGAACATTGGTGTGAACACAAACCATCAGTTACTATTTCTGTAAAGGAAAATGAATGGATGACAGTTGGTGCATGGGTGTATGAAAATTTTGATTACATGTCTGGTGTAAGTTTCCTTCCATTTTCTGAACACACATATAAACAAGCACCTTATCAAGACATTGAGAAGAAAGATTACGATGAACTTCTCAAACTGATGCCAAAAAATGTTGATTGGAGTAAGTTGTCAGAATATGAAAGGTCGGATATGACAGTTGGTTCCCAAGAACTTGCATGTACAGCAGGAGTGTGTGAGGTTGTTGACCTTGTACCTACAGTGGAGCCAGCGGAAATGACTGCATGAAATTAATAGTATGTGAATCATGTGAAGGTGAATTCAAAATAAAACACAGTATGGACGAGGGATATTACTCTATATCCTTCTGTCCGTTCTGTGGTGAAGAATTAAATGATGAATACGAAGACGATATTGAATGGGAAGAGGATGACTAAAAAGTTTGTATATTATAATGTAATGTTGAATCCTTTGATGTTAAAAAGAATTACCAACGCTCAGAATATTCACGAAGATTTCCCCACAGAACAGGTTAGAGCGGGTTTTATAACAGCAACATTAAAAGAACAGAAGGTTAGGAATAGAACAAGAGGTACTTGTGCTATAGATAGAACTGGCGAGTATCAGTTTCAATATAACACCGTGGGACAACCTATGAGGATGCCCTTTGAGTGGGAAGATCAGTCGGGACATGTAGTAGATGCTCAGTGGTGTTTAGAAAATCTTCTTGTAGAACGTGCAATGAAAATAAAAAAGCAGGACAAGGAAGTACAGTTCTTTTGGAGTGGGGGTGTAGATTCTACTACTGCACTTGCAATTCTAAAAGAGGTTTGTCCTGACCAACTCATGATACAAATGACACCTTCTAGTATTGAAGAGAACCCAAGATTATATGAGAGCCTAGTAAAGAATCTAAAACATGATATCCATGAAGGAGATGATGTTTATAGTACAGCAAATCCAGATAAGTATCTGGTGGTAGAATGTGGTGCGGCAGATGCATTGTATGGTTCTATGGGTGGAGATCATTTACACGGTAATAAGATACGAGTATGGAGGCTGCGTAATAGGTTCGGTAGAGCATCAAGACGGTATAGGTTCTTTCAGAACTGGACTAAAGATACTATCAATTTGGATAATATCTGGCCTTTCTACGAGACACCACAGATTGAACAGTGGTTTATCAATCGACTCATAGAGGGAGATATTGAACCCTTTGATCGTGATGATGTGGAAAACTATCCAAAGCAAAAGATTGCATTTAGAAAGATCATTGAGAAGTGGACAGGGGATACTGAATACGCTTGGAGCAAAACAGGGGTATGGAGTATTCGTTCCAATCAGTCTACGATTAGAGATTTAAGGGAGTCGGGAAGTGCTAAAAATGCATACCAATTACTTGCGATTGCCGAAGATGGGAAATGTATGACTAGAGAGAACTTTAGAAACAAAAGAGTTTTTCCTTATTTGAATACAGAATATTGTCCAGAGTTAGAAGATTGGAAAAAGAATAACAAAGATGCTGGGCTGGTACTAGGAAAAGTGTTCTGAGAGCTAAAAACTTTTTGGTCGCAGAATCGTGGGCAAAAAATCTCGGCATATTTTGACTGACCAGCCTTTTTGGAGAGAGGATAAAATGGGTTGGC
>MDSZ01076108.1_pt1 | contig 16281 bp, 15 predicted proteins | sample 811201 | NCBI WGS metagenome assembly MDSZ01 (sample SAMN05326647, study PRJNA326480) | marine metagenome | isolation source: seawater | place: Indian Ocean: North | collected 2010
AGGATTGTGGTCTAAACATGGGTCAACTTAGGATGCAAATTTCCTGAGAAAGTGGGTCAGATTTCAATGCAATTCAACAGCGCTTAGCTTGCAGGATCAGCCCTTGTGCCTGGTCTCGCTGCCGACCAGCGCATGTGGTGATCTGTGGGCCATGCCGGAGTAAAGCAGGAATTGACGCATAATCCTACAAGCGATTAATGATGCCGTCTTTATTCTCCTGGCGGTATAAAGACGTCGCGGGTTCGGCCGTAATCGCCGGCTCGAAGTGCAGAAACCTCTTTCAGCTCCAAGATGGAATCTTGTCCTACCAGCCTGGTTGTCCCGTTGGTCCTTTCAACTCGATATGACTTCGGAGTTTTCTTGATGCACTTGACCCCGCTCTCATAGGGAGCCAGCCGAGATAAAGCAAATGTTCATACATAAGCGAAAAAGTAATTAAGAAATCATCCATCATTCATATTTCATAGATGATTGGTTACCTTTTCGACCTTATGGATGCCTTGCTCACGTCCTACCGTCCGTGTCGCATTAGGAACGTGTAAGCACGGACGGTGCCAGGCTTATTTGGCAGGACGAATTCCCGTCACGACGGGCGCGGCTCCACTCCCCTTCAATTCGAATGTCACCTGGTCTCCGACTTTGAGGCCTTGTAGCATTTTCTCATCCGATACTTTGAAGCCCATGGTCATTGCCGGCCAGTTTAGTTCTTTGATGGGTTGATGTGCCAAGGTAACGGTTTTTTGCTTCTGGTCGAGGCTCTTGATGACACCGGTCCCATGAGAAATCATTTCGCCAGCATCGGCTTGGCCCATCTTCATGCCTTGCATGTCTGCGGAAAATACGGGCGCGCTGCTGCCCAGCGATGCGGTAAAAAGCATGGCGTACATCAAGTTCTTCATATCAACTTCCTTTCACATTGAGGATAAATTAAGCCGGATTGGCTTTGGGTTGACGACCACGCATCAAACGATACGCGGCCGGAATGACGAACATCGAAAGCAATGGAGCGGTAATCATGCCGCCGACCATCGGCGCTGCAATCCGGCTCATGACTTCGGAGCCGGCGCCGCTTCCCCACAGAATTGGGATCAGGCCCGCCAGGATGACGGCCACGGTCATCGCCTTTGGGCGGACCCTGAGCACGGCACCTTCGCGGATTGCATCCTCCAGTACGGGGACTGAGATAGCACCTACCTGTTGTTCACGGACAGAGACCGCCTGTTTCAGGTACAACAGCATGACTACGCCGAATTCAGCGGACACGCCAGCCAGAGCGATGAACCCGACACCGGTGGCAACCGAGAGGTTGTAGCCTTGAACATAGAGGAACCAGATGCCGCCGACCAAGGCAAATGGCAGTGAGGCCATGATCAATGCTGCCTCATCGAAGCGCCGGAACGTCAAATAGAGCAGCACGAAGATGATCATTAGCGTTGCCGGCACCACCAGCTTCAAACGTGCATTTGCTCGCTCCAGGTATTCGAATTGTCCCGAGTAGGCAATGCTCAACCCGGGCATCAGCTTTACCTTGGAACTGACCGCAGTGCGCAAGTCGGCGACCACAGATGACAGATCCCGCTCCCGGACATCGACATAGATCCAGCCGCTGGGCCGCGCATTCTCACTTTTGAGCATGGGTGGACCATCGCTGATCTTCAGCGTGGCAACAGTTCCCAAGGTGATCTGCTGGCCGCCGCCGGTCAGAATCGGTAGATCGCGCAGGCGCTCTAGCGAGTCCCGAGTCTCTCTCGGGTAACGAACGCTGATCGGATAACGCGCCAGTCCCTCAATCGTCTCACCGACGTTCTCCCCACCGATGGCCGACGAGACGATGCTCTGGACATCAGCGATGTTGAGACCGTAGTTGGCGGCGGTCAGCCGGTCGATATCGACATCCACGTAACGTCCGCCACTGAGACGTTCGGCGAGCGCGGAGCTGACGCCCGGTACTGCTTTGGCAACCTGTTCAATTTCTTGCGCCGTCTTGTCGATATCGGCCAGGCTGGTGCCTGACACTTTGACGCCAATCGGGCTTTTTATCCCGGTAGCCAGCATGTCTAGCCGGTTACGAATGGGCGGCACCCAGATATTTGACAGGCCAGGCACTTTGACGACCCGGTCAAGTTCATTCACCAACTTCGCCGGCGTCATGCCGGGGCGCCATTGATCACGCGGCTTGAATTGAATGGTCGTCTCGAACATCTCCAAGGGGGCGGGATCGGTCGCACTCTCGGCACGGCCGGCTTTGCCGAAAACACTGGCGACTTCCGGAACCGTCTTGATCAGGCGATCGGTCTGTTGCAGCAGTTCGGCAGCTTTGGATGCGGACAAGCCTGGCAAGGCAGACGGCATATAGAGTAGATCCCCCTCATCCATCTGCGGCAAGAACTCGCCGCCCAAACGGCTGATCGGCCATAAGGTCGTCAACAGCGCAAGCGCCGCAATTGCCAGTGTCGCCCTAGGCCGTCGCAAGACGGCTTCCAGTAACGGCCGATAGCAACGAATCAGCCAGCGATTGAGCGGATTGCTGTTCTCCGAAGGGATCTTCCCGTGGATCATGTAGCCCATCAGGATCGGAATCAGCGTGACGGATAATCCGGCGGCACCAGCCATTGCATAGGTCTTGGTAAATGCCAATGGCCCGAATAAGCGTCCCTCCTGCGCCTCCAGCGTGAATACCGGGATAAACGACAGGGTAATGATCAGCAAGCAGAAAAACAGCGTTGGTCCGACCTCTGCGGCCGCCTCACCAATGACTCTCCAATGGGTTTCCCCCTGCAAAGGTTGCCCTGGATGTCGATGCGTCCACTCTTCAATATGCTTGTGCGCATTCTCGATCATGACAACGGCGGCATCGACCATGGCACCAATTGCAATGGCGATCCCCCCTAGGGACATGATGTTGGCATTGACGCCCTGATACCGCATCACGATGAAGGCAATCATGATGCCCAGCGGCAGAGAGACGATGGCAACCAGGGCAGAACGCAGATGCCAGAGGAACAGGCCGCAAACGACCGCAACGACAATGAACTCCTCAAGCAGCTTGTGCGACAGGTTGTCGATGGCACGATCGATCAACTGGCTCCGGTCATAGACGGGTACGACCTCAACACCAGCGGGCAGGCTTTTTTTGAGCTCTTCCAGTCGGCTCTTGACGGCCGCAATGGTGTCCTGCGCGTTCTTGCCTGAGCGCAGGATGATGACGCCTCCCACCGACTCACCTTCGCCATTGAGTTCCGCAATACCGCGGCGCATCTCCGGTCCGAATTGGATGGTCGCCACATCACCCAGTTTGACGGGTACGCCGTTTTTCCCCGTCGCCAAGGGAATGTTGCGGAAGTCCGCCAGCGCCTTCAAATAGCCGGAAGCCCGCACCATGTACTCGGTTTCCGCCATCTCCAGCACTGAGCCACCGGTTTCTTGGTTGGCCTTCTTGATCGCTTCGACGACCTTGTCTTGCGCGATGTTGTAGGCCGCCAGTTTCACCGGGTCGAGCACCACCTGATATTGCTTGACCATGCCGCCTACCGTTGCGACTTCGGCGACATTGGGCAGGCTCTTGAGCTCATATTTCAGGAACCAGTCTTGCAGGCTACGTAACTGGGCCAGGTCGTGTTGCCCGGTCCTGTCGACCAGCGCGTACTCATAGATCCAGCCGACGCCGGTAGCGTCCGGCCCCAGTGATGCCTTGGCCGAAGCCGGGAGGCGCCCCTGTACCTGGTTGAGATATTCCAGTACCCGGGAACGCGCCCAATACATGTCGGTGCCGTCCTCAAACAAGACATAAACGAAGGAGTCGCCGAAGAACGAGTAGCCCCGCACGGTCTTTGCCCCCGGCACCGACAGCATGGTGGTTGCCAGCGGATACGTTACCTGGTTCTCGACGATTTGCGGTGCCTGGCCAGCATAGGTAGTCCGAATGATGACCTGAACATCCGAAAGATCGGGCAACGCGTCCACTGGGGTGGTCTTGAGCGCCCATACCCCCCAGGCCCCCAGAAAAAGCACACCACACAAGACCAGGAAGCGGCTGCGAAGCGACCATTTGATGAGTTTTTCGATCATGGCGTGCTCCGATCCAGCTTTTCGATCACATAATCGCCATTTCTCTCTTGGAAACCGAAATGCACGCTATCTCCGGTCTTGAGTCCAGCTGCCATCTCAGGCCGCGCCAGTTTGAATGACATTGTCATGGCTCCCCAGCCCAGCGTTGGGACCGGACCATGCGAGAGCGTGATGTCAGGGCCCTGCAGCAATTCAATTTTCCCGGTGGCCTCATTGAGTGGCATCTGGGCGCTTTTGGCGTCAGCAGCTGGTGAAGTGTTCAGCCGCGTGAGCATGCCTTTCAGGCTGGCCTCGGAATCGATGAGGAATTGACCGGACGTGACAACTTGTTGACCGTCAGTGACGCCATCCAGGATGACGCTCTTTCCATCGGATTCTTGACCAAGCTTCACTTCGACCGGCTGGTAGCGCCCATCGCCGGTTGTGACCAGAAGAATATTGCGCGCGCCGGTACGGATGACCGCTTCAGACGGCACCAGTAGGCTTGGTGTTGCCTTGCCGCCCCCCAAGGTGATTTGCGCATACATGCCCGGCCTCAATTTGCCATCGCGATTGGGCAACTCGGCGCGAACCCGGAGGGTACGGCTGTCGGCGTTGCTCTCCGGCAGAACGGCAAGGATCTTGCCTGTGAATTTTTCGCCGGGATACGCCGCAAAATCCGCTTCCAGCTTGTCGCCGACGTTGACCTGTGCGGCTTGCGCCTCAGGAATTGCCGCTTCTAGCCACACGGTATCGAGCCCGTTGATCCTGGCCAAAGGCGCCCCCGCCGATACCGTCATTCCACTCCTGATATCCAAGGTCTGAATCAAGCCCGCAATAGGTGCAGCGATGGTCACTATCGTCTGAGGTCGGCCACTCTTCTCCACATGGCCAATCAGATCACCCGGCATCCCGAGCAACTGCAGACGTGTGCGGGCAGCCTGGATCAGCGCCACGTCCTTCGTGCCGAGCACCGCCAAAAATTCTGCTTGGGCGCCGGTCCATTCCGGAATGAGTAAGTCCACCAGGGGCGCACCACGTGCAATGACGTCGCCAGGAGCACGTGCGTAGACCCGCTCAACAAAGCCGTTGCTTCGGGACTGCACGATTGCCACTTGGCGATCATTGAGCTGCACGTTGGCGACAGCGCGCACGGTGCTCGAAATACTGCCACGCTCGACCTTGGCGGTGCGCATGCCCAGGTTCTGGCTAATTCCAGGGTTGATCCTAACGGCGGCGCCTTCATCTTGCTCATCCGCGTATTTCGCTACCAGTTGCATGTCCATGAACGGCGACTTTCCCGGCTTGTCGAAACGCTGATTCGGCATCATCGGGTCGTACCAATACAAAACCTTACGCTCGACTTGCGTAGCTGCATTTGCTGGCTCCGTCTGCATGGCTTGAGCTCCGGCAGCACGATGCGCCATCCAATAGCCGGCCATACCGCTCCCGGCGCCGACAGCCACGATCAGCATGGCGATCAGATAAGTGCTTTTTTTCATTGTTGATCTCCCCCATAGGCGAAATAGAGCCGGGCGGCGACTGCGGATTTTTGCGCCTCCAAATCGATGATTTTCAGGCGCTGGTCGACGACTTCTCGGCGTGCCGCCAGGACCGTCGTCAAGTCACTTTTGCCTGCGCGATAGCTGGCGTATTGGAGTTCGGTCTTTTGCTGTGCCAAGGGCAAGACCGTCTGGTTGGCGCGCTCAAGCTGGCGGGTCAAGGACTGGTAGTCGGCCAGATCGCTTTCGAGCTCGTTGGTGTGATCGCGCAGCATGGCCTCGCGGTCTGCATCGATGCGATATAGCTCTTGCTGTTTAGCCGCGATGAGGGGATCCTGCCTTGTCGCGGGGGAAACTGGAATCTCGAACGTGAACTGGACCGACACCATGTTGCCAAAGCGCGGGTCACGTCGCTGATAGGCTAGCTCGACACCCCAATCGGATTTCTTCATCGCCTGCGCTTGGCGCAATTCTGCTTCCGCCTTGTGGCTCTCCGCAGAATAGGCTTCCAGTTCCGGATGCTTGTGCAAGTGATCGCGTAAATGGTCAGCATCGATGCGCAGCTCAGGCAAAGCATCGACCAGTGGCTCATCGGCTTCACCACCCACATAGCGGCGGAGGCCGGACTTGGCCTTGACGAGGTCGCGGATCAGTTCATCACGACGGTCAGCCAATTGAGCCGCTTCCTGCTTCGGCATCACACTATCGGCTACCTGAGTACGGCCAGACGCGATCTGTGCGCGCACGGCATCTGCCAAAAGCAAATTCTCTTTGTCCAAATCATCGAACAGCGAGATCTTGCGTTCCAGGAAATAGCGGTTGAGCCAAGCCAAGGCCGTGGCTCTGCGCAGCTTGAGGCGCTCCACTTGCCGCTGTGCTTGCGCAGTTTCGATCGAAGCTTCGGCTACGGCAACGCGGGCCTGGCGCTTGGCCGCATTGGGAAAATCCTGCATGACGCCGATTTTCTGCATCGTCATAGAGTCGGCATTGAGTCGGCCTCGATCCGGCCCGGAGACGGGATAGTTGTCGATACCGGCAAAGATCTTGGGGTCAGGTAAAGCACCTGCAGGTATCGCCGATGATTGGGCTGCCGCAATTTGGGCCCTGTTGGAGGCCAGGTTGGGAGACTGGCGCTCGGCGATATCGAGCGCAGCGTTAAAAGATAAGGGAGCCGCGTGGGCAAGGCCGGACATCCCCGCTAGCAAAGCAAGCAGGGCCCCGGATATCCTGTGAAAGGACATGATTGTTCACTCCATAGCGTGACTGCGCGAAAAAGCGCGCGAAAGACCACTTGGCGCTCAAGCCAAGCGTGTCAAGAAATCAGCAACGATCAGAGTGAACGAGGGGGACGCCACAATCCGGACGGATCGTGGGAAGGAAGAAACGATTCGGGCAACAGGGAGACCGTTGCGATCAAGGGAAGAACGTGCAGATTAACGTCCGCTGAAGGTGTGGTCGACGGAAACACTTGGCAAATCTTGCAGGCGTCTCCCATCTTGCATGGCGCCGTCGATTTTGATGACTTGTCCCCACTTGACATGCTCATGACGCAAGTTTCGTCCGAGCTGTTTGCGGAGACCGACATCTCCATGGCAGGAGTGACACTACGCATCATTTCGACCATGCGCACAGCCGCCAATCCCTCAAGGGGAATGGCAATGGCTAGCAACACTATCAGAAATGTACGAAGCATTTTCATCGCACAAATTATAGATCATGTCTCGATGAGCTGGGTTTAAATAGATTTCTGGTTCATTCGCTTGCTCAGTTCTAATGCGCTTTCTCGGCGTTCGCTGTATCGGTCGGTCAGGAACGGCGAGACATCACGCGTTAGCAGCGTGAATTTGAACAGTTCTTCCATCACATCGACCACCCGCTCGTAGTAAGGCGATGGCTTCATCCTGCCAGCGTCGTCAAATTCTAGGTACGCTTTGGCCACCGAGGATTGATTGGGAATGGTCAGCATCCGCATCCAGCGCCCCAAAATCCGCATTTGATTCACAGCATTGAAGGACTGCGATCCACCGGACACTTCCATGACGGCCAAGGTCTTGCCTTGTGAAGGACGGATAGCCCCCTGTGTCAACGGAATCCAGTCAATCTGGGCCTTCATGATGCCGGTCATAGCGCCGTGGCGCTCTGGCGAACACCAAACCATACCTTCGGACCAGTTCGCCAGCTCGCGTAGTTCCGCGACCTTAGGATGTGTCTCCGGTTCGCTATCCGGCAGCGGCAAGCCGCGGGGATCAAAGATTTTGACCTCGCCGCCCATCGCTTCCAGCAGCCGTGCCGCTTCCATGGTCAATAACCTGCTGTAAGAACGTTCACGAACAGATCCGTACAGCAGGAGAAAGCGCGGACGGTGGGTCGATGCGCCAATTTTCGAGAAGTCACCGATCGCCGGCACCTTGAACTGGCCGGGATCGACGTTAGGCAGATCAGTTACCTGGTGCGACACGTTGGCCCTCCGCATTGATCACGACTTCGCCATCTTCCTTGGTGAAAGCGCCTTGCTGCGGGTTCGGGAGGATGTCCAATACCAACTCGGACGGACGGCACAGCCTGGTCCCCTTGGTCGTCACGACGAATGGCCTGTTGATCAGGATGGGATTGGCCAGCATTGCATCCAGTAGTTGATCGTCGGTCAAGGTAATGTCATCCAGACCCAGCTCAGCATAAGGCGTGCCTTTCTGGCGGATGGCTTCACGAACCGTCAGGCCGGCATCCTGAATCATCTTGACCAGCTGCTCGCGGCTGGGCGGATGCTGCAGGTATTCAATCACGGTCGGCTCTTCGCCGCTGTTGCGGATCATGGCCAGGGTGTTGCGGGAGGTCCCGCATGCGGGGTTGTGATAGATGATCGTCATGGTGAGGTCCTATTGTGAAATCGGCTCTGATTGCGGGCGAATCGCCGCCGTAGCGAAAAAGAAGAGAATTGCTCCCGTCGCCGCTATGGCAACCAGGGCAGCTATGGCACCGGGATAGCCGCCTCCGACGCTATAGAGGAGCGATGCAACGAACGGACCGGCTGCGAAAGCGATCGTGACCGGAGTTGCCATCGCGCCGCTGATGGCGCCGTAGGCCTCACGGCCATACAACTCGGCTGGCAGCGTCCCGCGAACGATGGTCATGACGCCGTTGCCCATGCCGTACAGGATGGCAAACAGTCCGTAGAGCACCAGCCAGTCAGCTGGGGCATAGAGCAGAAGCAAAGCGACTGGCAGCAAGGAAATGGCAAACTGGCCCGTCTGCCTGGTGCTGGCCTTCTTCCCGATCGTGGTCTCCAGGATTCGGCCCAACACCTGCATGGGGCCAATCATCGCTCCGATTGCGGCAGCATAGTACGGTGTCATTCCGCGATCATGCAAAATCGACATCAAGTGCAACGACATTGCCGAGAACACCAGGGCGTTCAAGGTCACGGCCGTCGTCACTGCATAAAAACTCGGTTGCCGTAGCACCGCCTTCAGGTCCCAATCCTTATTGGCGGCGGCCTTAGTCTTCTGAATAGACCTGGCTGCTGGAAGCAGCATATGAACCGGCAGGCAGATCACCAGGTTGGCCACCGCGTAAATCTGCCACGTCGTCCGCCAGCCGTACTGCTCCAGCAACCATTGGGTCAGCGGCCAGGCGACGGTACTGGCAAAGCCGCCGAACAGCGTCAACATCGTGATGGCGCGGCGGAAATCTGCCTGGAAGACCTGCGTCAACACGGCGAACGCCGGCTGGTATAGCGTCGCGCTCATGGCCAGTCCGATTACCGCCCAGATGAGGTAAAGCCCCAGCGCATCGTGAACGAACGACATGGCCGCCAGCATCAAGGCGGCCAATACGGTTCCGGCGCCCATCAGCAATCGGCCACCGATGCGGTCAATGATGCTGCCGGCCAGCGTCGACATCAGCCCCGAAATGAGCAGCGCAAGGGAATAAGCTCCGACCACGACTGGCTTGGAGAGCTGCAGCTCCGTCTGCATCGGCTGCATCAAGATCCCGTAGGCATAGAACATCGAGCCCCAGCCGACAATCTGGGTCAGCCCAAGCGAAGGGATCAGCCAGGTCGATTTGCGGGCCTCCACTTCAGCTCCCCAACCTCAGTGCCAAGGCGGACAGCGTCACCAGCAGGACGGGCAGCGTCAGCATCGCGCCCACCCGGAAGTAATAGCCCCATGAGATGTGGATGCTCTTCTTGTCCAGCACATGCAGCCAGAGCAAGGTCGCCAGGCTACCGATGGGGGTGATCTTGGGGCCAAGGTCGCTGCCAATGACATTGGCGTAGACCATTGCTTCCTTCACCACGCCTTGGGCTGTGGTGGCGTCAATCGACAGTGCGCCCACCAGTACCGTCGGCATGTTGTTCATGATCGACGACAGGAAAGCCGTCAAGAAGCCGGTACCGAGGGCAGCGCCCCAGACGCCGTGCTCTGCAAAGCCGTTCAGCACGCTTGTCAGGTAGTCCGTCAGGCCCGCATTGCGCAGCCCATACACCACCAGGTACATCCCCAGCGAGAAGAACACGACCTGCCAGGGCGCGCCCTTGATGACCTCGCGTGTGGAAATGACACGGCCTTTGCCTGCAACTGCCAGAAGGATCAGTGCGCCGACCGCCGCCACGGCGCTGATGGGCACACCGAGGCCTTCCAGCCAGAAGAAGCCCACCAGCAGCAGCGCAAGCACCCACCAGCCGGCAACGAACGTTGCTCGATCATGGACGGCAGAGACGGGATCCGGAACCTGGGTCAGGTCATAGTTTGCGGGGATATCGCGACGGAAGTATAGGAGGAGCACAATGAGCGTCGCCACGACTGACACGATGTCGACGGGGATCATGACCGAGGCATATTCCGCAAAGCCGATCTTGAAGAAGTCCGCCGAGACAATATTCACCAGGTTGGACACCACCAGCGGCAGGCTGGCTGTGTCGGCGATGAAGCCGGCTGCCATGACAAAGGCCAGCGTCGCCTGGGGCGAGAATCGCAGCGCCAGCAGCATGGCGATGACGATCGGCGTCAGGATCAGCGCGGCGCCATCGTTGGCGAACAGGGCGGATACGGCTGCGCCCAACAGGATCAGCAGTACGAACAGCATGCGGCCGCGACCACCACCCCACCGGGCTACGTGCAAAGCTGCCCACTCGAAGAAGCCGGCCTTGTCCAGTAGCAGGCTGATGATAATGATGGCGATGAAGGTACCCGTGGCGTTCCAGACGATGTGCCAGACAACCGGGATGTCCGAAAGATGAATGACGCCGGCAGCCAAAGCCACGGCCGCGCCAGCGCACGCGCTCCAGCCAATGCCGAGCCCCTTGGGCTGCCAAATGACAAAAATCAGGGTGAGCAGGAAGATGACAAAAGCGGCCAGCACTTTCTTTCCTTGGTCAGAGAAGAGGAGTCAGGGAGGCAGGAGCCCAATGGCTCCTGCCGTAAGGTTTAAACCGGGGTGGCGCCGATAGCGTCCATCTCGCGCTTGATCGAGGTCTTCTCAAGCGTGTGGAACGGCAGGCTGGCAAAGATGTTCACGCGGGTCATGATCTGACGCGCAACCTTCGAGAATACGGCGCGCTTTTGCTCGTCGGTGCCGGTAGCAGCAGCAGGATCTTCGAATCCCCAGTGGGCCGAGATCGGTTGTCCAGGCCAGATCGGACATACTTCGCCGGCAGCGTTGTCGCAAACCGTGATGATGAAATCCATCTTGGGGGCATCCGGTGCCGCAAACTCGTCCCAGCTCTTGCTGCGCAGGTCATTCAGCGGATAACCAGTGGCGTGGATCTGCTCCAGCGCCAGTGGGTTGACGGCGCCGGCCGGATGGCTGCCTGCACTGTAGGCATTGAAGCGACCTTTCCCCATGGTGTTGAGCAATGCTTCGGCCATGATGCTACGGGCCGAGTTACCGGTGCAGAGGAAAAGAACGTTGTAGGTCTTCTGTTGGCTAGTGGACATGGTGACTCCTTGGTGTGAAGGCCTGGCGGTTCCAGGCATTGATCATTCGGCAGTAGCGGTTGGCTCGCAGCATGCATTCACCGGCGAGCACACGTTGCCACCGCAGCAGTTCTCGGTGAGGAACCCTAGAACATCGTTCATGGCGGTGTAATTGGCGGCATAGATGACGAAGCGCCCCTCCTGGTGCGAAGTCACCAGACCGGCATGCGACAGCTCTTTCATGTGAAACGACAGAGAGGATGGAGCGATGCCTAGGGCGTCTCCGATCTTGCTGGCGGCGCTGCCCTCTGGTCCGACCTGAACCAGAAAGCGGAAGATGGCTAGGCGCGACTCTTGAGCCAGCGCTGCTAATGCAGTAATTACGGATTTCGTTTCCATATTCGCAGCCCTCAATTCAATATATCAATAATTCAATTATTATTGAAATAATGCGAAAAAACAAGTGAGAGCCAGCTGAGATGACGCAAGATTTCGGACGTGCAGCGAAAAAGCGTCACTTAGGGTTGCTCAAGAGTTGGCGGCATCTTTGACACAAGACGCTCCAGCATTTCACGGTGGTAAGGATCAGGCGAATCCACATAGCGCGAAGCAGAGCTGATGTTCTTCCACCCCACGTATTCCATCAGCGCCTGCATCTCCCATCCATTAGCACTGGCCCAGCTGGCAAAGCCTCGGCGTAATGAGTGCGAACTATAAAGGTGGACGTCCGTGACTCCGGCAGATTTTAAGATCCGGCGAAACAACGGAATAATGCTGGCCGCATTGACGGCACCTTCGCTAATCGTGCCCCAGCGGTCAATGCCCCTGATGACGGCGCCCGATTTCAGGCCGCTGACAGCCAGCCAGTCTAGGTAGGCTGCCACCGGGCACAGCTTCGATAACGCCGGCGTTTTGTAGGTGGTGCCCTTGAGGCTTCGGTCGGTCTTTGTGCGCGGCAAGTAAATGGTCATGCCTTCGCCGGCGACCGCCTCAATGCGATCAATCTCCAGCCTGGCAAGCTCGTCGCTGCGAAATCCACGCCAGAATCCAATGAGCAGTAGCGCCTTGTCGCGGGTATGGCGAAGCAGATCGCCAAAACGCCCCTGTTGCCGGGCCTGTTCGCGCTGCTGTTCCAGCCAGGCGCAAGTCTGCTCAAGCGCCTCAAGCTGTAGTGGTTTGGCCCGCTTTTCTTGTGCTGGGTGCAGCTCCTGGATGCCGCGCAGCATCTTGCGCACCACGGGCATTTTGGTCGGATCCGGGAAGCCTTGGTCGACATGCCATTGACCCAGGGCAGAGATACGCTGCTTCAGGGTGTTGTGCGCCAGCACGCCAGCATAGGCGGCCAGGTACCGCACAATGCTATCGGCGGTGGCCGGCAAGAAGCCACCCCATTCGATCTCGAAATGGTTCACTGCGGCGCGGTAGCTTTTGCGGGTGTTATCCCGGGTGGCCGCGCGCAAGTAGTCGTCAATCTGGATCATGGCGCTTGAATCTCAAAAAGGTGGCATTACAGGTGGCCGGGGCTGAATGAGGTCGATTTTAGCCCATCAGGAGAGATAACGAGTCAATATTTAATCTGTAAATTCCACCCCGTTAGCCCAGAAAGATCTTCTAATTTAGTATGTAAATACGTATTATGTAATCCATTATCAAAAACAGGGATCGCTATGGCGCGCACCGGCTTATATAAATCCGAGGTCAAGAAGGCACGTGACACCTTACTGGCCATGGGGCGGCGTCCCTCTGTGGACGCCGTTCGCGTCGAGTTGGGCAATACCGGCTCCAAGACCACGATTCATAAGTATCTCAAGGAGCTGGAGGAAGAGGACGGCAGCTCCGCTGCCCCTTCACGCACGATCAGCGAGGCCATCCAGGATCTCGTGGAACGCCTTGCAGCTCAGCTGCAGGCCGAGGCGGACGTCCAGGTAAACTCCGCTCGATCCGAGGCTGATTCCGCGACAGGTCGGCTCCTTACCGAACTAGAGACGGTGCGCAAAACGGCGGCCGACTTGACGGCGCGACTGGCCCAAGCTGAAGCCACCCGGACGCATGAGGCCCAAGTTCATGACCAGACACGCGCCCAGCTCCACGAACAGATTGCCGCCCGCCGCGCACTTGAGGCGCAGGTTCAGGCCCTTCACGACCGGCTTGCAGAGAACGAGCAGCATCGAAGTTCTTTGGAAGAAAAACATCAGCATGCCCGGGAGGCGCTTGAGCACTACCGAACCGCAACCAAAGAACAGAGAGAACAAGATCTACGACGCCATGAGCAGCAGATCCAGACCCTGCAGGCCGAGTTGCGCCAGCTCAGGCAGGAGGCCATCGTTAAACAGGAGGAAGTGACCCGCGTCAACCAGGAAGGCGTACGGCTAGTCGCAGAGCTGTTGCACGCACAGCAAGCCCTCTATGAGCAGCGCAGTGTTGCGGCACGGCTCCAGCAAAGAATTGACACATTGCAAGACGTCGCAAACCGAAATCAGATTCTAGAATCGCAGCTCGCCGATAGGAGCGCTGCCAACGAGCGGTTGCAGGCCAGTCTGGGACGTGCGGAGGAAGAAAATGCGACAGCGGCTCAGTTGTTGAAGGCAGCTGAAATCGAACGCGCAGCCCTGCAAGCAAAGCTGGACGCGCATGAAAGCCTCAGCGCGGAATTGCGCGCTCATTGGCGAGACGCCGGCCTGTCGCCTCGCAAAAAATAGCTTACACCTCCTTATCCAGTGGGGTGACCGGACCTAGAACGCGACGTCAGACCGCCATTTGACTGCACGCTTCAGCACAACGCGTACAGGCTTGTGCGCACACCTGGCAATGCTCTGCCTTATGTTTGGCGCACTCTTCAGCGCATGCCTTGCAAATCTGTGCGCAGAGTTTGCATACCTGCTGGGCGAACTCGCTGCTGCGCGCCATCAGAGCAGCCGCAGTTCGACAAATGTCGGCACAGTCGGTATCGGTGGCAATGCACCGGGCCATCATCTTGACATCCTCTTCCTTCAAACAGGCGGCGGCACATTGGTCGCAAGCTGCCGCACACGCGTAACAGGCCTCGATACAGGCGCGAAATTCTTCACGGGACATTTCGATCTCCTTGGTAAATGGGCAGGTTGACCGCCCGGATTGCGCTCGGGCGAACGCCAGAGCCAAGGCAAGCAGATAACCAGGTGATTCCCCCTCAGGGGGTTCCTGGTTTCCATTCCTTTTTCCAGCGACTCATCGTGGAAATTTCTTCTTGTTGTTGTGCGATGACCTTCTTGGAGAAGGCAACAATTTCTGGATGACGAGCTTTCTTGATGGCGTCCTGCGCCATCGCTAGCGACCCGCGGTGATGTCTGATCATCATGTCGAGAAACATGACATCAAAGTCATCGCCTTGACTCGACTGAAGCTTTTCCATCGACATGCCCTTCATAGACTGCATCATGCCGGGCAGCTTCATGTTCACAGCACTGCCTTTGTTGGGAAACCATTGCGACTTCCATTCGCGTAGCTGTGCAATTTCGGCCCCCTGGTCTTCAATGGTCTCTTCTTCGCCATTTGCTTTAGCTGGTCGTGCGCACTGCGGCTATCGACCAGCTCGGCCATCTTGACGGCCTCTTCGTGGTGTTTTGCCATGGTGTCGAGAAACTGCTCGTCGAACGACGCAATCGATGCCGTTTTCTTCATATGACCATCGAGATTGCTCTTTTCCGGTGCCTCGTCTGGATGAGCACCGGAGAGTGTCGTTTGCGAAAACGCCATCGTTGAGGCGATGAATGCTACTGTTACCACTACGCCTTTTGATGAGATGGACATATGGCCTCCTTGGGTCGAGTGATCGAAAACCTACTGACCATAGGAGTAAGTCCAGGGCACGATGTTCACAGAATTCGCCCCCGTATCCAGGAGATTTTGAAAACCTCACTACCAGAAATAAAAATCCGGCTCTAGCTCAACCATGCTAATCAGGCCCTATCAAATGACCTGACTGCCTACATGCGCCTTGAGGTCTCCCGATGGTCGCTCTCAGTGCCGGTACCCCTTAGGCGCAACGCGTTTCCGATCACCGATACCGAGCTCAGGCTCATCGCTACCGCCGCCACCATTGGAGACAAAAGTTGTCCAGTAAAGGGATATAGCAAACCGGCTGCCAACGGAATGCCCAATGCGTTGTAGAGGAAAGCAAAGCTCAGGTTCTGTCGCATGTTGCGCACGGTTTCTACCGACAATCCTCTCGCACGCGCGATGGCGCGCAGATCGCCCTTCACCAGGGTGACATGAGCGCTATTGATTGCCACGTCGGTACCGGTCCCCATGGCAATTCCGACATTTGCCTTGGCCAGCGCCGGAGCATCGTTGATCCCATCGCCCGCCATCCCGACGATCTTGCCTTCGGCCTGGAAACGTTCTACGAGCGCGAGCTTGTCTTGAGGCTTGACCTCACCATATACCTCGGAGATGCCGAGCTTTCCGGCAACTGCTTTCGCCGTGGTTGTGCCATCACCGGTGGCCATGACCACCGTCAGCCCAGCTTCTTTCAGACTGGCCAGCGCCTCGCGTGTAGTTTCCTTCACGGGATCAGAGACCGCTAGCAGCCCCAAAAGCACGCCGCTTCTCGCCAGATACATAACGCTGGCACCTTCGGCGCGCAGAGTTTCGGCTTCCGACAACAGAGCTTCGTAAGAGACCCCTTCTGCCTCCATCAGCGTGGTATTGCCCAACGCTACCCGCGCCCCGTTGACTACGCCTCGAACACCTATTCCACTGGAAGATTCAAAGCTACTGGGTGTCATCAAGGAAAGCTGGCGTCGGCGTGCCTCGGCAACGATAGCGTGCGCTAGTGG
>MDSZ01087708.1_pt1 | contig 16280 bp, 18 predicted proteins | sample 811201 | NCBI WGS metagenome assembly MDSZ01 (sample SAMN05326647, study PRJNA326480) | marine metagenome | isolation source: seawater | place: Indian Ocean: North | collected 2010
TTATGCTGTTATCATATTCCATTGCAATTGCTATTTTTTGAGCGATACTGCTAATTGTGTGCTCACCCGTATTCCCAATGTTAATTGGGTCCGGACTATCATAATGTTCTAACAAAAATAGTAAAATATTTGCCACATCATGCGAATATGTAAACTCTCTTAATGGCGTGCCATCACCCCATAATACAACACTTTCCTCTTTTTGTTTAGCATTATACATTTTGTGCATTAGTGCCGGCATAACATGAGAGTCATTTAGATCATAATTGTCATTTTCGCCGAACAAATTATTTGGAACTGCTGTAATAAAGTTACACCCATATTGCTCTCTATACGCGCGGGATTGTACATCCAACATTCTTTTCGCATGCGCGTATGCATAGTTTGATTGATGTGGGGGGCCCAAGTGTATTTTTTCTTCTGTTAAGGGATATACAACCTTATCTGGATATATGCAGGTGCTCAACAATGACACAATTTTATTCACGCCATGCTTTCTTGCCGCTTCCAGCACATTTGTATTGATCAATATATTATCTATATAGAATTGGCCCAACTGCTCCATGTTCGCCTTGATTCCGCCGACTCTAGCTGCTAGATGAATAATTTGATCCGGGCTATGCATCGCCATCATGGTTTCGACCTGTGATAATTGCCTTAAATCAAAATCTCTTGAAGATACAAACACTGCATCTGGTATGACCTGCTTTAGAGCGTGACCTACCATTCCAGAACCACCAGTAACTAATATTTTATTATTCATCTTCTTCTACTCTTTCTCGGCGTTAATTTTAGCAGTTTCTCCGGGCTCGCCTTCAGCTGGAGCGTTGGGAAACAAGTTTTGAAAATCTATGTGCTTCCACGCTTTAAGCCAACGATCTAAAATAAAGTCCAAATTATTGACTCTAGCGCTCAATTTATCACACAAATCCTCCCTAACAAATATGGCGTTCCCACAATGAGTTACGATTTCGTAGCCCTTGTCGTAAGATAAGTCGACCATCTTTGCTAGAGAACACCCAAAATTCGGATCGTACAAGCGGTCATGAAAAAATTGTGTAGGTTGGTCTGGATATCGTCGGTCTGCGGCTCGAAGACTGAGTTCTGAGTTGACTTCAATAATCACAATCTTGGGCTCGTATTCAGTTAAGGACTCCCATATTTCATAATCGATACCATCAACATCAATAGAAAGTAGTTGAAAGTTTTCTTCAATATCTGGCAACTGTAGGCTCTCTATTATGTTGTTGAGTGAGTTGGGTCCCGAAGAGTTGGTGTCTATATATTTATTTATCAGGTGTGCGTTTTCTATGTGACCCAGGTTATCGACTAGGTCACTGTACCTGTCTTTGTCTCCCTCGATCAATATCGGGACATATTCTGCATTGTTGTGAAACAAACTATATGTATTACTTAAGTGTTTACCGTCCCAGGCTCCGAATTCGCACAAATATCCTCCAGATATATTTAAATCTTCAAATAACTTCTTGATGATTCCATCTTCTCCATTTTGGCTATAAATGTTACTCCTATATCTTTTATAATAATCCGGCCTTGCTCCCGTTATATGACAAATCGCCGGTGGGAAATCATCCATCTTCAACCTCCTCTATTCTCAAACTTTTATCCTCTATAAACAGATCGTAAAATGACTTATCACATTTTAATTTGCGATATTTAGCGCGACGACTCTTTAATCTTGTTTCTTAAATTGGTTGCTGACCACTCATGGTCTCTCTTATGAAAATAAATTGGTATATCCAAATCATGGCCATTAATTTTCTTATTTTCATAATCGCTGCCTAATATTCTGATATCGATTTTCATATTCTCCATTAATTGATACAACTCTTTTTCTGTAGTGTATGTCACCACCTCATCAACATATCTTATTGATTCTAATATGCTCTTTCTGCCAAGATAAGATTGCACAGGCTTGTTTTTTTCTGGCCTGTCAACTGTTGGATCAGTCTGTAAGGCTACCACCAGATGATCGCAAACCGTTTTCGCATCCTTAAACATTAAAATATATCCAGGGTGTATTATATCGAAGGCGCCGGCTAAGAATCCAATCTTGGGATTTAACTTTTCTCTCCAAATGTCTGCTGGGATGGCGCGGTCGTCAATTAGAATATCAAAGCTTGGCTTTATATTCATTATTAATTCATGGTATTTCACACCCCAGCTTTCTAATTGTCTGGTTGTGAGTTCAGTCCAATCAATTCCAGATGTGGTGCCGCGGGCAGTGAAAAACTTTATATAATGTCCATTGTTATACAGGCGATTTATTTCATCAATCGCGGCCGTGTATGGCACCGATGAGCTATAGTTATTCCCTTCCGTGGCGCAAATTGTACCATCGATGTCAATGCAATAAATCATTTTTCTAAAACCAATGTCTTTACGCCATGCGTATCTATAGAGTATTGAATTCTCATGAAACCAACATTCTCCATATACTTGTCCACTTTTTCAAATTCTTTAGGAACATATGTAAGGAGAAACCCGCCGCCGCCGGCGCCGATAAGCTTACCGCCCAAAATAAGCTTTTGTTCTTTTAGAGTACGATAAGCATCATCAATATTGCTATTTGTCATCTCGTTAGAAAGAGATTTTTTGTAGCGCCAATGTACATCAAGCAACTCTCCGTATCTGTCATATTGCCTGTCTTCAAGTGCTTCAGTAAATTTATATCCTAGATCTAGAATTTTTAACATTTTTTCTTCAAAATTAGCTTTATTTACAGTCTGGCTCTTCAATACCTCAGATGCGTTCCTTTGGTATCCCGTATAATAGATTCTGCAACGCGAAATAAATTCTTTAAGATCGGCTTCTTCCATATTAATATCTTGAACTTTTACATTCCCTCCCCTGTCGATAATAAAAGTACGAATGCCCCCATAAGAAGCAATAAACTGATCTTGTTTTCCCACTGGCTCTTGGAGCTTCTGCATTTCTAAATAACAAGCTAAATCCGCCATCTGATGTTTGGTGAGATCGAGGCCTCGATATTCTTGCAAACAATTAATCAGCGAAACCAGATAACTGCCAGAAGAACCTAAGCCACTTTTTGCCGGCAGATCTGCCATACTAGTAATTTCACAGCTGTTTGTTATATTGAATTTTCTCAAGGCCTCTCTGGCTCTACTATGACTCAGTAATTCTATATCCTTGACAACCTCAGTATCCATGTACTGAAGTTTTATTATTTTTTCCAAAAGTATTCTTTTAAAGGAAACATAAATATATTTGTCTATGGCCATGCTCGTTACTGCGCCTCCGTGCTTTTCATAAAAAGCCGGAAGGTCTGTGCCTCCGCCAGCCAATGTTATCCGGAAGGGTGCGCTACTGATAATCATAGTTTGTATCCTGCAGCCTTTGCGTCATTGTAGAACATTTTGACTGTTTCTATGGAATATTCCTCTAAATCTTTAGAAGCAAGTTTTTCATATTTAGCCAGTATGGCCGGCGTGGCCGTAATAATATCACATTGACATTCTTCAGCTTGATATAAGTTTAAAACTTCCCTAGGGCTGGCCCATAACAATTCGCACATTTGATGCTTCTCGATAGCTTTTTTGCATTTTTTCATGTGTGGCACAGGATCAACGCCAGTATCAGCAATTCGGCCGGCGAAAACAGAAATTATTGAAGGAACTCCTTCGTGAAGGCAACTAACAACTTTTTCAACCTGCTCCGTGGTAAAGACTGCCGTCACATTTAGTTTAACTTTTTTCTCAGAAAGGCTCTTTATTATTGGGCCGGTCGACTCTCCTTTGGTGTTGGTGACGGGAATTTTAACATATACATTATCTCCTAGTCTAGATAATTCTAAAGCCTGTTTCTCCATTACCTGCAAGTCATCACTAAAGACTTCCAATGAGATAGGCAAATCTTTCACTATTTTAATAGCCTCAACTGCGAACTTTACATAATCATTGATACCGGCCTTTCTCATCAAAGTAGGATTAGTTGTGAACCCGCTAATTTTCTCATCATTAGATAATTCTCTTATCTCATTTAGATTGGCGCCGTCTGCAAAAAGCTTTATTTTCATTTTATCTCCCTATTTAATCTTTCAATAATGTAACCAGCATGTGCCAAACAATAGCTTGAAATTCTTCTGCATGAGGCGTAATTGTTTTCTCGTTAACTACTGGTATTATAACACAGGCATCAGCTAATTTAAGAGTTTCGCCGCCATTTCTAGACACGATCCCCAAGACTTTTCCGTCCACAGACTTGGCATATTTCATAGCTTCGACCAAATTTTTGCTTGTATTTGGCGTTCCACCGCCGACTGATAATGTCAAAATTGCGTCTTTAGCGCAAAACTTAGATACCTTCAAGGTCCTAACGATTGAAGTGTCCCATCCTTCATCATTTATCCTCGCGGTGAGTTCTGATACATTGTCGAGGGGGGTAATTGCATCGATGTTTGCAATTTTTCTAAAATCATTAACGGCATGAGACGCGTTCGCAGCGGATCCTCCTACACCGATAATAAAAAGCCGACCCGATCTTTCTCTTAGTAATTTTAACTCCGTTAAGACGGCCCGTAGAGAATCCAATGAAACTTTTTTTGCTATTTCAATAGTTTCGTCTAAATATTCACTAACATTCATTTGTTTATTCCTTCATCACAGATTTTATTATTTCTGCAAATTTTTTCATTACTATTTTAGGGGAATGTTGTTTATAACAGTTCCAATCCCCTTTGTTATCAGGCGTAAAGCCCATTAAGATTGTCAATAATTCATTTTCATTTTTATAATAAAGGCCCTTTTCCTTCAACATTTCTATATGTGCTCTTTCTTTAGAATTCGCATAAGTGATCACGCGCTTGTTCATAAAAGAAAATTCAGCGCACGACTGTCCGAAACTTTCTCCGTTTAACCTACAGTGAATCATAGCATCACAGGTTTCTATAAATTTTGACTTAAAGTTATTGTCCGCAGTGGTCTTTATATATTTCACCCTATCGTGATCAAAAATTCGGGGAGTATTTTGAAATACAAAATATAAGTCCTCTCGAAGCGATAAAGCCTTCTCTATTGACCGGTTGGCCCATGGAATATCCCAAGTGTCAAGTCCGCCGGTCCGACCCATAACAACAGCATCTTCCGGAATTGACAAATCTTCTCTCATGTTGCCTAACCCCTTAGGAAGATCAATAATTATGGGAATATACGGTGTGGCACCATTAGATAACATATCGCTTAACCACTTTGATACATATAAATAAGCGTCTCCATGAGGTTCGTGATGGTTAGAGCAACAAAGTATTATGTTTTTGCAAATATGAGAATACACGCCATCATTTCGGCCGCCTTTTTGCATATATAAAATATCACATTCTTGTTCTGATAAAACCTCATCTATAAGAGGATTTGTGTATTCAGCTTGCCATGCAAAATTAAAGTCAGGCCCCTTTAATGCAAAAACTTTTCCGGGAAATCTTTTATTAAATTTTTCTATCACTGTTGGATGATTGGCTGGGTTGTTGTCGTTGTATAAAATAATCGAATCGTTTTGCAATATCTCTTCGTTATAATGTGCAAAATCATACATGGCTGTTTCGGTACCTCTCTCACTCATGTGAGGAGAATAAAAAGCTATTTTCATTTTACAATCTCGCTGGTGTATAGCCCACATTGGGATCCTTGCGTTATTACCGGTGGCTCCCACCAATAAACAGACATATCGTGTATTCGCATATGGTGATTTATTTCAAAATCAATTGGCAATGTAAACGGAATAATCGTGTTTAATATTCTATCAGATGCAGAAAGATTTATTAAGTATGAATCTGCACACTTACTTGCAGGGTGTTCTTTTTTATATGCTATTTTACCCGAAATTACCTTATTTGGCGGAATTCTTAAATTACAGCCGGATCCTATAAAGATAAGATCCCAATCGTTTGGAGTGCTCATAAGGTTAAAATTAAACTTATTAACAAAATCTTCTTCAAATACAACATCATCTTCTAAAACTAAAGCTGTCTGTATGCCGTTTTTAACGATATCCTCATATATTTTAAGGTGTTTGAAAGCTATGGATAATTCAGATCTGGTTAGTTGTTTGTGTGGGATAGGTCCGCCATAATCTAAATTTTGTAATTTGTGGTTCCATAAAATAGGTGTATTTGTATGTAGATTATCTATGTCTTGTCGTGTTGGTTCGTCCTCTATCCAGGCAGCCTGAACCCCAAAGCTGTCAAGTTTAGAAATCAACGATTCCTTTCTACTTTCCAGAGGAGTATAATGAGCGATATAAACCTTGTTAACCATTAACACAATATTTTCTCTTCGAAAAATTTAACCACAGATTCGGGTCGGACAAGGTCTGGTATCTTGTTTTCCGGAAACACTGGGGCTGTGACATATTTTCTATACAAGCCCTCATCATGTTCAATTTCCTCAATCAAGTCAACGACTTCTTCCAAATCATCAAAATCATGTACATTGATAAATGCTTCGCTATTAAAATCTAAGCTAGCTACTGGGGATCCCCAATAGATTGGTATACTCCCTATTGACAAGGGGTGTAACAATTTCTCGGTCGTATACCCCGGATATGAAGAGTTTTCTGCCGCGATTGTAAATCGATAGTCTGATATAAAATCGACTTTAGGTTTCTGATCGCCGCGGCCCGGAATTCTCTGACCCATGTTGTTCATCAGAGAGCCTGCTGAATCTACTCTACTATACATAGATATTTCGTTGAACAACGGAACTCGAAGGCCTGTGTGGTTAGAGAAAATAAAATTACAAAACTTGGGCTTGTCACTTGCTTTTCGCGGACCAATTAAATTGCTCAATGGAGTCAAATATGAAACATCTCTCTTGTCGCAATGAGGGACGCCAAACCAGTTAATCCATAGAGCCCACAGTGGCAGGCGATAGTTTCTTGGATTTTCCGAATAATCAAATGAAAACGCAAAATCACATTCATTAAAATTAGGCCTCTTATTTTCACCAGTATAATAGACCTTTTGCGACGCTTTACACTCTTTGTGAGAAGAGCCGAAATCTGCATAAAAAAGAATATCCGGAGAATCACTTATCTCCACATCGTATCTACTTGAAAGAAGGTGGTAAAAATAATTGTCCGTTGCAACAAAGTTCGGCCAAAAGTCAGCAAAGTTAATTTTTAATTTCATTCGTTCTCCCAAACTCTGCTGTCAACATCATGCTCATTAAAAACTTGACCTACAAAGTTCATAGGATTACCCTCTTTGTCGTTCCCACCTTCACGCTGTATAGGAAAAGGCTTCTTTTCAAAAAACTCATCATGCACGCATGCGTGCGCACGGATCCCTGGATATATCCGATCTCTTAAGAAGTTTTGATCAATTTGCCAAAAATCGCCCGTTGGATATTGATTTATTAAGTCTACCATGTTAAAAAGCAGTCGGTTTCGGACTCCCCACATTCCAGCCATAATAGTCGCATCGTGCGCAGGGTGATCTCGCATAATATGAAAATTCTTGTCCCCAGACAACCACTCGTCGACGGCCGCTTTTTCTCTTAAGTTTAGTCGACTGTCGGTATCGCGCGAGATCATAATCTCGACTGTAGGATCCGAAGCTGCCATAAATCTCCACATAGAACCGTTCCAGTCTCCTTGTTCGCTCATGACGACTACTTCAGTATTTGGCATCATTATTAGATTTTGTACGATGCCCATGGGGACACACTTACTAATGTAATATCTGCAAATCCAACCCGGATATATTTCTAAAGCCAAATGAGCATTTTTAAGTGCACCGACAGTATACTTTGGATCTGAGCCCCATAGACTAAAGCTAACCACTTTTTTCATTTTAAACTCTCCACAATTCTTTTAGTTGTTTCAAAAGAGCCTAAACGAGAGCAGTTTCTCTCATACCATGCTCTTCCGTTATGGGACATGAACTCCCACTTAGCTATAGAACAGCTTGTAATAGCCTTCTGGGCGGCTTCGGGAGTCTCGGCGCGCAAGTAGTGCATTCCCTCAATCAGGGGGTCGTGGTAGGCCGTACAGACACCCTCTGTTATCACTGGTACAACGCCTAAACCGAGATATTCAATCTCTCTATTGCATTTCGGTCCGTATCCAGGCAAACAGAGGCCGAATTTCGTACTAGCTACTTTTTCCAAGTATTCATCTTGTGTGTAGGGCCATCGAAAGCTATCTCCCATGGCAATGGGCATGCTGAACATCTCCACAGCCTCATACCACTCGTGACCAGTACGATTGGCCAATTGTACATTGTTTTCAACTTTGCCTAAAAATATAGATTCGATTTCTCGGTCTTTGTAGGGTTTAATTCCGCTTTCAATTTTTGCTTCTAATTTTCGAGGGTGTCGGCCCCAATATATCCATGCGTGAGCATTTGGCCATCGATGTTGCATGCCTCCAAAAAGAGCATGCTTCCATTGTCCGGGAAGATGCGGGTATACATCATATCGGTCATACTCATATAACAGAACATCGCCCGGAGAATTTGCCCAGATAAAAACATCTTCAGTTTCACCATCAACAATTTCACAATAGCCCGATTCTTGCCACATATCTAATAATTCTCTAGATGTATCACCCTTGTGTTCTGGTGTCTGTTTTCCTCTATAAATTTTCATTGTGCCTCAAACATTATATCATGACCATGGTCAAAATTCGCAACTTGCTTATAATTGCTGTCGGACATAAAAGAGTAAAGATTATCTGGCGCTATCCCTGACAAATTAGTTACTTCTGTTAAAATATATTTTGGACGATAATGTTCTATTCTCAAGCCATCCAGAACATCAAGCTCCATCCCCTCCACATCTAGGCTGAAAAAGTCGATTGCCCATGGCTTAATATTATATAATTGTAACACTGCAGATAACGGTGATGCGGGGACAGTTCTTTTCTCATAATGCTCACATGTCTCTTCGCAATCGTCGTATAATTCCCTTGAGATGCGTCCGGTCAATATTGAATGATAAATGACGCTAAAAAACTCTTTTCTCTGTTTGTGCGTCATCGTACTGGTATGTTCCTTTAACTCCTTCGCTGTCATAGAATAATATTTAGAAAACAGGCCCTCTATAGTTGGAGTATTGTGGGCTAAACTTACCAAAGCGGCGTGATGCACTGTGTTGTTTCTTCTGAATGTTCTGCAGGATTGTACCAAGTTCGGATCTGCCTCAATTAATAAGCCCGTCCAGCCGACCTGTTCCAGCAGAAAGGTGTTGCTTTGAAATATCCCATTGTTGGCTCCACATTCAATATAGTATCCTTTGTGCAATCCTTTGGATTTAAAAAATTCAAACACCTTTATATCTAAATCATTTGGCGAGTCAGATCGTCGCAATAATGTCTTATTACCTGTCTCATATTTGTGTAGATCTAATGTACGCGCGAATTCGAGAGCCCACCAGTCCGGCGAGTCCCAAGCAGTAGGCAGATTCATTTAAACTCTCCGTAAAATCTTTTAAGATCAGAATTTTGCAAAATATCGTTTTTTATATTGGGATATCGATTTAAAAGGTGTTTAGTGTATTTTCCTCTGGCATCTACTGGTTCGCCGGCCCAATTGTCTAAGTTGCACTCTTTTTGAAGTGAAAATACCATTTTTTGTTCATTATTCAGGCTTATATGTGATAATTCTTCTTCTGTAGCCTCAATACACGGAAAATCTTGAGAATTTGCTTGATTATACGCTTTATGATCAAAAAATTGACTTTTTGTGAATTCTGGACTGTTTGTAAACTGTTGAATCATCAAATCTTGGTCTGAACCGTAATTTTCGTGTTTCATCGCGTAATAAGTGTAAAAACTATCATATTTCATACAAAATGGCACTTTTTGAGGCTTAAAACTCGATAATCCGGCTAACATTCGACATTTTATGCCATAATGGTTCTGGTGGGTCCGCAAAGTACCGATAGAGCATTGTGAATTCTCGAATGCTCTTGTAAATCGATATTCTGTTTCTGTAGGGACTGAATCTATGTCTCTAGTGTGCAGAAAATCTACTCCGCGCTGCCATAAAGGCATCATACGCCAAATAGCCGGCTCGGTGCCGGCATATTCCATATCAATAATGTTATATGAGAAATTTTGGTGCTTTGAGAGCGCCTCGATCAACGGAAAGAGGCGGTGTTGAACAATATTTGGAGTTATATAGAGCCAGTTTTCGTGCTCTGGGTATAAAATCCAGTTTGTTAGCACTGTAGCTGGTATGTTATACCAGTATCTCTCTTTATCGGCCTTGTGTTTGTCGTGGTTTCGATGCTGCGGTAGCATTTTCGGCTGAAATAGACTGTAAGATAGCACTTTCATCTGTGGTAGCCGCCTTATCTTGGTGTATTTGGTGATATTTTGTATATATTTCGTTTTCCTCTTCCTGTTTCCAAGAAAAGTTCTCAAAATTCGTTGATATACCCTTGGGATTGAAGTAATACAGTCCCAATACATCATTGATCTTGAGAAAAGTCTCGCCGGCGAAAGCACAACGAAGGAAGAATTCCCAATCTCCTGCAGATCTATACTTATCGTTAAATAATCCGTGCTTGTCGTGTAATTCTTTCCGCCACATTGGATTGTTGTGAGGTTGGTTTCCTCTCAGCATCGCCTCTTGAGAAAATTGTTCGAAATTATAGCGTCGGTTGTTGCTGCTATTCTCCTCGTAAGTTTCGTTTGCGTTGTTTGTGATATATGAATCGGCATATACTAATCCAACTTCAGGATTAAGGTACAGGTGTTTAGCGTGTTCTTCTATAGAGTGTCGGGCTTTACGATCATCTAGGTTTGCGTTTGTAATATACTCGCCCGTTGCTAATTTAAGTGCCTCATTCCATGTACCATAAATCCCCGGATCTTCGTCTAGTGTTTTATAAATGATATTATCGTACTTCTTCATGTATTTTTCAATAATAGGCCCTTCGTTTCCGGGAGAGTTGGGGTTTACCAAAATCAACTCACAGTTAGGAAACACTGTTTGGCTTGTGATGTCTTCTAAAAACGGTTCAATAAAATCATCTCCATCATATACTGAAGTTATAATTGATACCTTGGGGAGATCGCTAGCGTTTACTGTTACTATTTCGGTGTTTAATACTGCTTCTGCGAATTGTTTAAATTGATTCTCTTCCGTAAAGGTGACATCAATATGTTTCTTGAGTTTTCGAGCCATACCCAAATACTTGTCGTACTCGGAATAGACTTTTCGAAGCATTGTTTTATAGCCCCTTTCCGTTGGGTAACACCACATAGAGTCTGGTTCTATTACCGAGCGCCAAACTGCGTCAGGCTGTACTTGTCCCATCGTATAATCAACTTTTGCAAATAGAGGTCTTTTGCGAATTCTTTTTGTTTTCTTATTTTTCACATTTCCATACAAAAAGTCGCAATGACCACTCCAGGCCGGCGCGATTACGGGCAATGTGTGCTGCGCTGCCTCAAACATTGGTAATCCAAAACCTTCTCCATGAGAAAGGTTTACAAACGCCTTAATGTCGTCATTCGAATATAGACCGGCCAATTCTTCATTTGAAAGTGAGCCGTGCAAAAAGTAGATCGAACATTTTCTATTTGGGTATTTTGATAAAAGTACTTTAAACTTTTCTTCCGTATATACCTGATCAATGTGCGAATTTGTCTTTTGAAAAGTTTTTACTACTAATCCCACTTCTTCATCGTGAAACTCTTCTATAAACCAATTAATCGTATTATCTAAATTCTTCCTGGGGCCCCACTGAGCCATGGTCAAAAAGTTGAATTTCGTATCTAGCTGCAAGTCTAGTTCTTGAGGTTTAAATGTGCGAATTGCATAATTAACCACATCGACTGGGGCTGGAGATTTTACCATTATGGTTTCTCCTGTCCGAGTATCAACCGCCTCATACTGCGTGTTATCAAACCCATATTTTGCATGGTTAGAAACAACTATAAGCTTGTCAATTTCGTGGCACTTCTTCACCCAATCTGGCGATATCTTGTTTGTTTCAATCCCTGCAGTATATCCAATATTATATGGTGCAATTTTTTCAAATTCGTTAGGAATTGTAACTTGCAGCGATATATCGTATGAGCCACCATTCTGAGCATATTCTACGGTCTCTTTAAGTCTTTCATCGATCCAGCGGCGCTCTGGGGTGTCTTCCACTATAAATCCCGTCTGTCCCCAAGAAATGTTGACAATATAAATGTCAAACAAATCTTCATATGCTCTGAGCGCTCTTAATGCAAATCTGCATTGTTCCCCGTATCCCGAAAGAGACATTGCCGGGCCTTTAACTAATATTTTCTTTTTCATTATACCTTCTTTAAATTCCAACTTTGATAATTTTTTCTTGTATCCCAAGAGCCATGGTGCTCGACGATCTCGTCCATTGCGCTAATCCAGCGTTCAGCATATTTATCAAACCCAAAATTAGTTAAAGCATGTTGACGACCTTTCTCGCCTACCTCCTTTCTCTGTTCTGGGGTCATGTTATACATTTTAAGACATGCTTGCAAAAAATCTTCTTTACAAATTCTGTCTTCATAAATATACGGCACATCTTGAGAACCTATTATAGACTTGGACGCAGGCTCAATGCCAACTCCAAACCAATTCTCTCCATCAGTCACTTGCTCCTGCAGTCCTCCCGTCATCGTAGCAATAATCGGTGTGCCACAATTTAGCGATTCAAGCGTAGAGAGGCCAAAACCTTCTGCATCTGAGATATTTATTGTGCAATCGGCCAAGTTATAAATCATAGCTAGCTCCGGAGCCTCAAGTTTGAGAGTCGACAATAGCACTTCTTCGTTTGTTAAGCCAGTATCTTCTAAAATAGCAGTTAAGTCTTGTCCGTGAACATCCTTTGGATCTGTGTGCATTATTAGACACGCTTTATCTCGGCCGACAATTTCTAAAAACTCTTTAAACCAATAAATTAAAGTACCAGACTGTTTACGCCTAGCGTTTCGGTTATTCCAGAAAAATATAAATTTACCATTCTGTAGTTGCGCGTGTTGTGTTCTATAATTTGTGACTTCTTGAGGATCTAGAGGTCTGAATATTTCTGGTGGCACAGCATGCGGGATTCGATAACAATCTACAGATGGAGAGAGTGTTCTTACAATATCATCCGTAACTCCCGATATCGTACAAATAGCATCGTTAGAATCATAAAACTTCTTGTTGAATTTGGGATATGGATAATTATCCCACACATGATAGTATACCATTGGTGCATAAGGTCGAATCTCGTTCTCAATCATCCACAGCCAGCCCCAAAACCTAGGATCTGTCATAAACCACACTACATCCGGGCGTTCATTCGCCATCACAGAGCGAACCTGATCGGCAGTCCCATACCCATCAACAGGGTAAGTTCTCCAATCATCCTTATACTCCTGTGTAGCAGTTGGCGTATAATCTTGGTGCTTGATTGCACCGCCTAATGATACAACGGAATAACGACCCGTATCGAGGAGCGCCGTTATAAAGTATTTTGTTTGAGTTCCGACTCCACTTGGTGAAAATGGATGATCAGATAATGTAAGAATCTTTGTCTTTTTTGTCAATTATTTTCTCCTAAACTGGACAATGTTCAGTTTTATAAAATTTACAGCCGTACCCGCCGGTACATGATAACTTGTTTTTTACATAATTTTTAGCTTTGATGTTGTCGATTGCTTTATGCAACAAACCCAATGCATTGTCAGTCTTACGGGGCCCGCTTGATACTCTAAAGAACTCTACTTTGTCTTTTTTTGCTGTACGCTTTAAGAGGGCAAAGTGAGTTTCAATATTATTGGGATCTGTATTTGTCTTTTGAGCATAGAAGTGCTTGTATAAAGTGAGCTGATAAGTTGTCATCGGCTCGGAGCGCTTTTTTGCATTCCAACCCCAAGAACAGGTTTTCCAATCAAATATGTGTATTTTACCATCGGTAGTCTTAACAACAGCATCTATAAAGCCCTTAAACTTATAGTCATCTTCGCCTTCGATCGGTTCCATTAAAGAGATCTCGACGGCCTCAACACTATAATCACCAAAATAGTCCTTTACGGCTGTTTCGATTTCTGGGATTAATTCTTTACCTTGAGATACCATATCGAGAACCAGCTTTTTATCAATATCCAACTCTTCGTCTAGATCGGCAATGTTGTTTCGCAACTCTTGTACAAAATATTCATCATCCACTGATTCATTGAGAAGTTTTTTCTCACAAACAGAGTGGACAGCGGAACCAAATGCGGTAAATTCGTTCCCTGTAAAGCCTTCGATCTTATCAACGCGTGTAAGCTTATGATAAAACGGGCAAAAATTCCAATCTTTTAGCTCGGAAAATGAAATGTGCATACTATACTCGTTAATTTATTTTGTTGTGGTGGGCTTTTTCTTTGCACGGGAAGTCCGCTTAGGTTTGCCAGAAGTTGAAGCTGTGCCGGGCTTGGCTTTTGTTGATTTGTGCTCTGATGAATTCACATGAAGGCCTGGATTGTTTGCTTCAAATTGTGCGCGCTTGTATGCGCGCTGCTTTCGGGTCAATTTTCGACGATCTGCCGGCGGCAATTCAAGCCATTCTCGCTCTTGTTTAAGATCTTTAAATTGCCACGAACTACTAGCATCTCCATTCGAATTTTCAATTGTTCCACCATCCGTAAGACATTCGCCGGGTTCATAGCCCTCGTTAATTAAAATGTCGTGTGCTGCTCTGGCGTTTAGTTTTTTCCACCGCACAGAGCAGTATTTGCTATTTTTGTCGCGACCCTTAACGGTCGCCTCAAGCCAAACAGCACAAAAGGCTGGATCAAGCCTGATCGTATATTCTACTGGGTCACTCATTAAATCGTTTTCCTTGTTTAATTCAATAATTCTGATAGTTTAGTGTATAGGGCGGGACTTATCTGTCCTAAGGTTGCGCGATCACCGGATTCTAAAAAATATTCTTCAAACCCTGAAGCAAAATATTCTCTTACTGATGTTGCTGCATATGGCGATGTGAATAAGCCCATAGTAAAATGAGCTAATTTTTCATAACCCACCTCTTTGTGTAAAAACTGATCGAACTCTTGACGATATCCTATATGCATATAATCCTGCAAGGGCTTATTATAACCATGTGCTGATAGTATATCATACAAGTGGCGGCGCTTTAAGAGAAACTCGCTTTCAATGGCATCGTCTGCATATAACTCAAAACCGTATTTATCTTCTGTTGCGTGAGCAAATTCGTGCACAATATCATCGATCATATCTTCGTTTGAATCTTGTTCGTTTGTGACCATTATGGTGCCTTCGTCTTGCTTCCACACAGATTGAATTTCACGCTCTGCCAATTCTTCAAACTCTCCAATTAATATCATTTCAACACCGGTTGATTCTATGATATCTTGCGGCAACAGACCCTCTACTGTACGGAGCACATAATGCAGATCTACATGCTCCGGCAAGGGCGTGCGTACATAAAGGGCAATATTGTGAAATATATAATAATCTTTATGCGGATAAGTTCCGTCATACGACCATGAATCATTCTTGGCGCGCATGTAATCGGTTAAATTATTTCTATTCTGTTCCGACTTCGGTTGTGGTGTCGTTTCCTGTAGTTTCTTCACTCGCTTCTGCTCCTCTGTTTTCAACAGCGTGTCTGATCGCCTTCGTGCCTTCTTCTACATCCACCATTGCCTGATAATAGCCGCGCATCCAGTTCTCTTCAGCTAAAGCCATTACAAACTCTGGAAATTCGTTAGCGACGGTGTCGACGATCATCTCTACCGTAACTTCTCCAGAATCTGGGGTTTGTTGTTGACCAACATAGTTAACAAGCCACTCTTTGAGTGGTGTAGTCGGATCTACCGCTTGCTGTAGTGTTGGATTTGTAAGTTCATTTGTGCTCATGATTTCTCCTTTATTTATATAATAACCAACATTGTGCCAAATGTCAAATTTTTTCTCATAATATTTTTGCTGCTAGTGTTGCAACAGCAGATCTCTCCCCGCGCTTAAGAGTAATATGTCCAGTAAGATCATATTCTTTAAGCATTTCAACAGCATATGTTAAACCGTTTGTTGTTGAATCAACATATACATTATCAATCTGTTCAATATCGCCTGTAAAAACGATCTTTGTTCCTTCTCCTACGCGCGTAAGAATTGTTTTTATCTCGTGTGCAGTCAAATTTTGTGCCTCATCGATAATGATAAACGCATTTGATATTGAGCGACCTCTAATATAAGTTAAGGCTTCGATCTCAATAACTCCCTGTTCCATGTACATTTCCAGCGTTGCTTTATCATCTCCCATAAGAAA
>MDSZ01016807.1_pt1 | contig 16278 bp, 26 predicted proteins | sample 811201 | NCBI WGS metagenome assembly MDSZ01 (sample SAMN05326647, study PRJNA326480) | marine metagenome | isolation source: seawater | place: Indian Ocean: North | collected 2010
TATAGCAAATGGATATATTACAAATGGAATTAATGGAATTAAATACCAATACCAATTATAAAATACAAATATCGAAAACAATATTGTAACCCATTGTCCTATGAAATGCATCAATCTACATTTAGGATTTGAATGATTATTTAAATAATCTTTATAATAACTCACTATCTACCATCTCCAAACTATGTTTTTTAATCATATCTGTTTGAAACATTACTTCTATATCACCAAATTGTGATGTGTCTAAATAATTTCTACCACCATTTCCAGACAAATATGTTGAAGCTCCATAGTGTTTACATATATCAACTAATCTATCTGTAGAAAGAAGATCTGTAGAATAATCAAAAACAATTTCTGTATCTATTTTTAGTAACTTACACATTTTTTTTATTATACAAATATTTGTATCCATTAAGCTATCAGAAATACAATCATCGAATTTATCTAAAATATTCTTATAATCTTTTAAATTCACTTTAATTTTATTCCAATCTTTTACAGGGCTTAAGTACATCTTATCTTTAATTAATTCTAAACCTTTATTTACACTCATAGTATTCCACTTATCATTAAAATTAAATCGATTAGTAAATCCATTTTTAGTGTATTGACATTCTGTTAATATTACGAATTTATCCACACTTTTTATTTTTTGAAAATAAGGATACCATGGTAAAAAATTAGGTTGATGGATTGATATAACCATTAAATAACACCTCTTATTAATTCAAAGCATTCTGCAAAATCAGAATCAACTTGTAAACCCCGTGTTCTGGCTATATCAAATATATAATCTTTTATAACATATGTTCTATCACCTTGTGTTTTATAACAATCTATCATTTTTTTCTTATCATTCATATGACTCTTATCAAGTTTTATAAAAAAGTCTGTGGGGAATTTCTTACAATTCCATGGACATTCATATCCCAATATCGTAGTTTTTTTAAAAGCTCTAAAAGTTTCATTACATATAACTTCATGATCTTGATGAGTATCATATGTACTAGGACAAAGTACTAAATCATATTTTTTTTGTTTAGACTTTTTAACTAGTATTTCTAAAATATCTTGTCGATGTAATGATAAGTTTCTAACTGGGAAATCTAACAATTCATAATTAAATTTAAACAATTCCATTGAATTTTTAAACTCATTTACAATATCTGGTCTGTCATGTGGCCAAGAAAATGATATCACATCTATATTACTGTCCTTAAATTTAGACATAGTTCCACCACATCCCAATTCTACATCATCTGCATGTGGAGATAAAGCTAATATATTTTTAAATTTAAAACTATTCATCTAACCATTTATTTTTGTATGAATTTAACACTTCAGAAAATGTTAAAGTTCTAGGAAAATATTTTCCGACATTATTTGCATATGATATTTTTGTTTGTCTAAAAAACTTCCATATATTATTATAATCTGCATTAAATCTAGCATTAACTGTTAATGTACCCCTACCCCATTCAAACTTAAATATATTCAATAGACTTTCACTTTTCATTGAAATATCATATCTTTTGATATTTTTGATAACTCTAAATTTTGAAGCTATATTAAATTCAATGTAACATTTTAAGTCTTCCAAGTAAACTATGGTAGATGGTAAACAACCAAAAAAGTATAACAATTTAATCAACCAAAATGAATTTTTATTTTTTATTTTATTAACATATTTTATAAAATTTTCATTTAATATCTCAATGTCTATTTTTTTTGGTTTATGTAAATTATGAGTAGGAATCATATCATAACCATTTTTAAACCATTTACTTATAGATTTTTTGTTATCTTTTTTAGAACCAACTTTCCAAGTTTCATCAATAAAAAGTACTATTGGTTTAGAAGTATTTTTTATATAATCTACAGCTGTATCAACTGTTACAATTGAATTATTTAAATAAGAATTATCTATGTGTGAAAATCGAACAAAAGAAGCGAAAGGTATTATATATTCCGCATTTAAATACTTTCCTTGATTTGTTATCCTATTTAATATTAGTTCTGCAGATTGTTTATGTAAATGATTATCATTTTTATTTCCAACCCAATTTGCAAAAGAAAATTGTGTTAATAATACATCAACCTTACCAATTTTATTTTTTATTTTTTCTAAATCCTTTTTAGAATTTAAATTACAATCATTTAAATTTAAAAGAGTTTTATCACCATTTGATAACATTACCCAAGAATCATCATCAACTCTAGAACAACAAATTTTAGTATTAGAACTTATGTTAACTGTTTGGAAATCTTTCAATATAACAACTTCATGACCATTATCTTCTAACCATCTTCTTACCTTACCGTCAGGTGAATCTTGATATATAAACTTTGTTTTATTTTTTAATTTCTTCAAATCAGATATACTAAAATGATCTGGATGTTCATGAGAAATCCAAATATAATCAAAATCTATATCATTAATAGAAACATTTGAAGAAACTAATAAATCCCAACCATCATCAAATGCTGATCCAGAAAGCCATGGGTCTGTCAATATTTTTACATCTCCAGTATCTACCAAAATACTTGCATGATTTATCAATTTAATTTTCATTTAAATTCCTTTGTAATAATATATCTTCCCAAAATTTTAAATATTCTTTATCAAAAATTTGTAAATATTGTTGAAAGTCTTCCAAAGTTAATACATAAAACTTACTCTTTGTAATACCTTGTTTATTCATTTTAAGCATTCTATGATTTCCATCAATTAATCTGTATTTATATTTACAAGGATTTTTTATATTTATACCAAGAATGCATGGATAATCAATATCAACTTTATCAATTTTGTTTACATCACCCCAATTAGAATGTATATGTTCTATTCCCCTCCAACAAATTTCTCCATGTTCAACAATACTAATCCTATTTGGTGTAAGTAAATGTTCTATATCAGCCAATCCTAATACTGCATCTTGATTTTCTAATATACGCCAATCGTTAGTACATCCATGAAAGCCTACCAATGACATTATTTATTTTTCTCCTCCAATATTGCAAGAATATCATCTATTCTGTTTGAACTACGATGATATTTCATAGTGTAGTTATGACCATTTTCAGCAATTTCTTTAGCTTCACTTTCATTACTCAAATAATAATTTAGTTTATCAAGTAATTCTTTTGGATTTGATGGATTATAAAATATACAATGTTCACCATCTATTAATGGATGTTGATGAAGTGAATATAATTTATCTACAAATACCAAAGGTCCATTTGCAAATGCTTCCCAAGTTCTAGAATCACCCTCCCATCTATCTGGATTACATGTGACTAAAATTTTTGTTCTCTTTAATGTTTTTAAATAAGTGTTATCAAATCCTTCCCTATTAGATTTAGTGACTGGACCTAATTGTATATTCAACTTATCTTTTAAATCTGATGAAGCCCATTCTAAAATAGATAGTACATTATGTCTATTATATTGACCCGCATCTTTAATTAAATAACAACCCAAGTCTATATCTCTCTCAAGTTCTTCTTCTATAATAAAATCATCCATTATACAATACGAAGTGGGATTAAAATTTTCAGGCCAAAGTTGTTCTGTTTTAGTCCACATACCATTTTGATCAACCCGTGATGTTGGCCAGCTTCTAACAAAGTAAGATAGTGCATTTTTGGGAAATTCACTTCTATCAGGTAAATCTTGGTGATTTATTACAACTAACTTTTCTCTTGGACCCTTATAACTCTCATCACCAGGATTTATTTTATTACATTTAGAATCAAACAGATATGTATTATGATTCAAAAATACATAATCTGCTTCATCATATGTATTCACCAAATTAACATTAGAATTAGATTTTAAACCCTCTAAATATAAATCATATGCCCTACCAATTTTCCCATTACGAAATTCTCGTGCTTGATGAAAAGGGGTATATTCCCATTTTATATTAACCATTTAGAAATTCTTCTACTTTATTATTTTTCTTAAAGTTGGAAGATTTTACCTTTCTTCTTTCAAATTCATTCATATTATTTTTATGTTCTTTACCCCAAAACTCTGTATAATATTCTTCATATTTTGGGTTATCCATATCAAATTCTGATTGATCATGAACAAATCCAGGAACTAATCTTATACTATTATAACCAATTTTTCTCATTTCAACATTAGGACCTTCAGCTATCCATTTGCTATTCCAATTTTTAAATAATTTTTTAAATACATCCCATCTATCAATTCTATATCCAGCATAATGTATAGTATCAAAATATTCCACACCATTTAATTCTTTTCTATTTTTGTAGCCTTCATCAACTATTCCATTAGAATATGTTCCTGGTTTGGGAACATCATACATACCAATAGATCCTAACGAAGGCATTGATTCGAAAAATGATTTACATACATCAAACCAATTCTTATCTTTTTCTCTAAAAAATGCATCATTATCTAATAATAAAACATATTCACTGTCATCTAAAGTGTTTGCTGCTAATTCCCAAGCACCACCAACATATATATTTTCTTCTGGGAATATGTATCCAAAGTCATCATTCTTTTCTTGTTCCTCTTGTAAATATTCTCTAGTTCCATCTGTAGAACCATTATCTATGACAACTATAATTGAACCTTCTGGTTTAACTCTTCTAAATGATTCGATACATTTTTTAGTATAATCTAATCTATTATAAGAAACAATAACAGTAGTCAATTTCAAATTTATTTTTTGTTTTTCCATTTTATTCCTTTAATTTTGCTGGATTACCATATACTATGGAGTTATCTTTAACATCTTTCGTGACTACAGATCCAGCCCCTATAACACTATTTTCACCCAAAACTAGATTAGGTAATATAGTGCTATTAGCACCTATACTACAACCTTTTTTTACAATAGTTGGTTTTTCATCTCTCCACTTTCCAAGTGATGGTGGATGTTTATCATTGGTAAAAACTACATGTGGACCTAAAAAGACATCATCTTCTATGATAACATTTTCAGGTATAAATACACCACAACTAACCCTTACATTATTTCCTATTTTAACTTTATGTCCTACTTCAGCAAAAGCTCCAATAGAAACATCTTTACCTATTTCTGCCGAATCATATATATTAGCTTTTTCACTTTTATAACCCATCTTAACCTATTCCCTCATAAAACTCATTTTGTTTTTCTTGTCTATCTATTTCTTTTGGATGATAAAAACAAAACTCTTCTTCCATTGGAAGATATGTATGTTCTTTATAACCTATTAATACCTCATGTACTGGATTTTTCCACATTATATTTGGTCTGTTTCTCCAAATTCTGCCTTGATAATCTGGCCAATTAACCCATCCTTTTTCATTCACTTGCCATCTCCACTTGTTTATATGTTCTTGTGTTAATCCTTCCACAGTATTAACTCTTGGCACCCAATATAAATCTATTGATGGATTTGCTTCTAATATTTCTTTTATATTTTTCATTAAGTATTTATGTGGCATTTCATCTGCATCTATATTAATAATATAGTCACCCGAACACATACGAGTCAAGTGATTTTTTTGTTCTGCGTAATTTTTATTTAAAGATCTTTGTTCAAATTTGATTTCATGAATTGAACACATCGTATCAAGTATTTCTTTTGTTTTTTCATCATCTGAATAATCATCAAGAATTACTATCTCGTCCTCCTCGTCTTTATGTTTTACTAAAAACTCTATTAATTTTAACAAAGAATCTGTTTCATTGTGTGTTAATATACTATAACTTATTTTCATATTATATGTCGAATTGTATTGCCTTTAATGTACGCATTTTTTCTATTTTATAACTCCTGTATATATTTTGTTTATGTACTACTTTTTTAACTACTTTTTCATATAAAATTTTCATTTGTCTTTTAGCTTCAGATTTAGATAAAGGATTTCCTTCCCGTTCCATTCTAAAAGCTGGTATATCAATTCTAGTATGTGGTTCATGTAATAAATTTCTGTATGGTGTATCATCATCATAACTTTCCTCATCCAAATCAACATCTTGAACAATATTAGAACCTTTGGGTGAATAAACACCAGCACCTTTTATTAATTTATCAACCAATTTAGTAATTTTATAGTAAGAAATATAATTTAAATTTAATCCTTCAATCATTTTATTATAATAATCGTTATACATTACTAATACAACAGGATTTTTATCTGTAGCTGTTGGTGTAGTATATTTAAAAGTAATTAACATACCAGGTATAATAGATTTTGGAAAAGCTGGTTGAAGACCTTCAAATTTAGTTTTGTGATTAAATTTATTCATTTGATTGTGAAGCTCTTTCTTTTTCAAGTCTTTGATTAGTTTCATTAATAGTAACCAAACAATCTTTGAATGTATTGTATATTAACTTTGAATCCAAATCATATCGTTGGTTATAAAATCCACCATCTCCTCTTGGATAGTTTTTTTGTTCATCTTCAGGTATATCAACAATAGGTGCAAATGACCACTTCATCTCACCTTGATAATCAAATGGATAAACCATACCAATTGGAAGTTGTACAACAGAAGGTATCCAAACCCTACCCTCTTTTTGTATAGCAAATTTTTTGATATCCTCACTTAATTCTTTTGCTTTTGGATTATCTTCTAATTTTCCTTTCCACTCATTACTAGAAGAATATCCACAAGAAATACATTGCATCAATTGGTTAGCATCATCCTCTTTAGTTACTTGTAATTCTTTCTCCCCGCAAATAGGACATACCAAAACTACTTTAAATTGATCATTTTTATTCATTTCCATATTTAATCTCCCAAATATATTTTTTTAAATTCTTTTGGACTTATTAGGTTCAATAAATTTTTTCTATCATTTTCTAATAAATCATATTTAATATTATTTATATCTACTTTCTCTCTATGTTCATATAATTTACTGTTTTTAACTTGAATTATTCCACAACCCTCATCGGTGTCAACTACTTTTATATCCAAATCATCTCTACTACACCGTAATTTAACAATAGATTTATAAACAGTACCATTCCATGGTTTTCCATCCTTATAAAATTCTTCCATTGGTCTAGCTCTAAATTCATTTTCAGGATTACAATCATGTAAAACGATAAATCCCCCATCATTTAAATGTTTTAAACAATTTTCAATATCTTTATCAACTTGTTCTTCTAAATGTAACCCATCAATAAAAATAATATCATATTTTTTAGTATCTTCATTCCACCAACTTTTTTCTATTGATTTAAAAAAGTCATCAGATGTAACAAAATTCATCTTAGCTGTAGGTGGATTCACACCATCCATATAATTATTTCTAACATCTACTTCTATGCCTGGTTCTACACCTTCTTTATTTTCAGCTATTATTTTATTAAAATTATGTTCTGGGATAAATACCCCAATCTCTAAATAATTTCTTAAGTTATATTTAGAAATTAAAGAATTAATTATATCATGTCTTTTCATACTAAACCTGTTTTAGTGATGGTAATTTAATTTTAGCCTTTTGTTTTTTAGAAGAATTAGAATCTAATTTAAGTTTTGGAAGTTTTAAACCAACTTGTTGTGGAATATCCTTTAAATGTTCATCTAATATAGAACCTAATTTTTCTGTCATCTTATTCAAAGTAAAAGTTTTTCTATTATGAGTCATTAATTTTTTAGCTCTTTCTTTTATTTGATATTTTTCTGTGTAAGCGTAAGTCAATGCTTTTGAAGCTTCAGACTCATTTATATTAAACCATCTACTTTGTTCAATAATTATATCTTGCCACACTACTGATTTTGGAACATTATCTAAAGTGCCACCAACTAATATACTATAATCTTTATCTAAAAAGTCACATTGTCCACTCCAATTAGAAGCTATAACTGGTAATCCTACTGCACTAGCTTCAAGTAATGGTCTTCCAAATCCTTCACCATGTGTGAATGATACAAAAGCTTTTATTTTTGGATGATTATATAAATAATTCATCTCTTTAGCAGATAAGTCACCATGTAAAAGATAAACATTTGGTAGTTTAAAACCACTTGGAAATTGTTTTTTAATTTCATTTATTTTGTTTAAAATATCTTCTCTATCTATCAATGAATAAGTAGCACCACTTGTTTTTAAAATAAGAGCTGGAACTTGACCAGACTTTTCAATAAATGTCTCAAAAAATACTTTTATTAATTTTCCAATATCTTTTCTATCTTCACCATAACCACCTTTACACCATTGTCCTACATGTAAATATGCAAACTTTTCAGGAACTTTTTCATTTAACATATCAAAAAATTCTGAATCTATTTCATCCGCATTTAATGGTTTATAAATATTTTCATCAAACCCTTCAAATAAAACTTCAATTGGTTTTTCTAATTTAAATTCACCAATTTTTTGTTGTTGTCCATTCGGCATTTGTTGTATTTTATCATACACAGATTTGATAAATCCTTCTTTTGAATGTTCTGATGGAACAATTATCAAATCCATTTTATTAACGCCCTCTAACCATTTTTGAGATACAGCATCAGTTTCAATACCAGCAGTTATACCAATGTTAAATTTACCGTGTGTTTCAAATTCTTGTGGTATCCTAACATCAACACATACATCAGGTTGTTGTGTTAATTGACGTTTTTCTGACATAAAACAATCTACAATATTTCTATGTATTGGATTATCAGGTTTTAAAGCATCTCTTGGAGTATCTCCCCATCTAGTATCTTGAATATATATTTCAAATTTATCTAAATCATAAAACGAATTAAATATATCTCTAGCGTGTTCTCCGTAACCACTTCTAGTTGAAAAAGGTCCAATCATTAATAATTTTCTTTTCATTACACAACCTCCAATGTATATTTTTCTCTTGGTTTCCATTTCTCCAGTGTATCATCTATGACCTCTTCAAATCTTTCAGCCATATGTTTAGCATCCATACCAATTTCTTTGTCGGAGACATACTCATAACCAGCCAATCCACATTCATATCTTTCAGATGGTGTTTTATCATACCAATATCGTATGGCATCACCAGCATCTTCATAGTTAACTCTATCATCAAAAATGTATGGTGTTGGAGGTGAACCTTGTAAACTTATGTTACTCGGAAATACAGGTTTAACCCATTCACCATGTTCTTTATAAGTTCCTCTATGATTAGAACCTAACTCAACATAATCATCTGCGGTTAGATATGAACCATCTTCTTTCTTAAATCCACATTGGTCTTGTAATCCACCAGTTACATTAACTATTATAGGTTTTTTAACATGCAAAGCTTCAAGTGAACCTAACCCAAACCCCTCATTGGAAGCTATATTCATGTAAATGTCACATGAGTTATATAAATAATTCATTTCTTGATCATTTAATGGTCCACTATTATCATGAGTAAAAATTACTGGATATTCAGGAATTAAATTTCTACATACGGCTCTTAAATCTGTACCATTTTCATCACTTATTGCAGTATGGAAAATTAAACAACATTCTTTTCGTTGTTCAGGTGTAAGTTGGTCCATAAAATGTTTATACGCCATAACCACATCACCTGGTTGTTTTCTTCTTATATTCCTGTTTACATATAATATTTTAAATTTATATTTGTGGAATCCATGTTTGAATTGAAAATTCATGAAATTCTCATCAGAAGTTTTATTTTCTATTTCGTATATCATATCCTTATTAATACCATGTGGTACATACTTTAATTGCCAATCTTCATACTCAGGTAGTAATCTTTTATTTATACCATAAGTTTGTTTTGATATTGACATCAAAGAGTTAGAACATCTATAAAATTTTGCATTCCAATGTGGATCTGGTAAGTCATCCCAAATGTTATAATACATAATAGGAATATTTTGTCTTACTTCATGTTCCATATTGTATAACCAACCCCAAAATCTTGGGTCTGTAAAGTGTAAGATAGCATCAGGTTTTTCCACCTCTAACATATATCTTAATATTTGATCATTTCCATATCCATCAACTGGATATATAACACAAGAAGCGTTTTTTGGTAATGTGAAATGTTCATCACTTTGTATTTCTACACGATTACCAGCTTCTGGGTGTTTTATAGCTCCACCAACTTGTACCCAATCATATTTATGCAATGTATTTATAACTACCTCTCTAGACATTCTAGCAACACCACTATGCATTCTCATATCATCAGATAATAATAGTATTTTTTTCTTTTTATTTGAACTCATAAATTTATAACCTTTTTTTAATTTTTCTAAAAACTACTTCCAGATATTTTTAGTTCTTCGGATTCATTTACTTTTTTTCTAAACTCTTCATCATTTATATATAACATTATAGATCTATTAACTAACTTTTGTAAGTTAATATCCCCATCATCTAAACTTATATGTTTAAAATGATTGTATAAATTTTTTACAATTTTTACGGTTGTTAATCTTGTTTTTGTTTTTATTGCCATTATATATATACATATATACTTAAATTAAAAAACATCAATTTTAATTTAAAATTATATATTTTTTTTCAAATTTTTTAGCATAATCTATGGTATTCATTGTACCTCTACCTTCAACACCATCAGGAATAAACCCAACTATGAAATCACTTGTTCCTGCTATAATTTTATTTCTTGCAAAAAAGTATTTCATACTATAAGGTTTACTATATCTTGATTCTGGTAATGGACAGTATAAATTATGTACTTCGTGAAATGGTGGATACTCTTCATATTGTAATCCTAATTCCAATGCATATTTCTTTGCATATCTATCAGCACCTGTCTTACAACCACCACTTACTATAATTGTTTTTTCACCATATTCATTTTTAAGTTTAAATATGAAATCTTTAATTTTCTTTTTATTTTCATATCTTCTACTACCGATTATGGCTATTTTCATTAATGAGTCCTCTTACCATCAAATACACATACAAATATTAAATCTTCATATTTACTTGTATTATGAACCTTATGGAAATCTCCATCAGGTATCAACACTACATCACCCGGACCAACTATATGATAATCATCACCAACTTCCATAGTTCCATAACCACTAACAAATTGATATACTTCTTCTTGTCCTTTATGGTTATGTCCTGTTGTATGTTTTTCTGGATGTAATATTGTTTTTGATACTACCAACCCATTTAGATTTGTATTATCAATCAATGTATATGTTTCATTTTGTTTAACTACTTTACTATCTTCACCATTTAGATTTATTTTCATTTTTCTCTCCCATAATCATCTTCTATTCGCACTATGTCATCTTCTCCGAAATAACTTCCAGTCTGTGTTTCAATAAATATCAAATCTTTATCAAATTTGTTTTCAACTCTATGTTTAGTTCCTACTGGTATTTCTACCACATCACCTTCGTGAAATAAATATTCTTTATCATCAAGTGTAACCAACGCATCACCTTGAACTATAACCCAATGTTCAGTTCTCTCGTGATGATACTGATAACTCAATCTTTGATTTGGTTTTACAATTATTCTTTTTACTTTACAATATTTCTCATCAAGTAAATGTTCAAATGAACCCCATGGTCTTTCTTCTATATAATTCATTTTACACCTTCACTACAATATTTTGTTTGATTAAACTCACAAAACCTACAAGCTTTTTTACTCGGTAATGCAAATATTTTATCAGTTCTATATTCACCTTTATCATCAAAAGCGTTTTCTAAAAACAGATTTAAACCATTCATTACTTTATTAATACTCGGTTTACCACTCGCTGGTACAAACTTCTGAACTCTCTTTTGTGGGAAATCCGTATTCTCCCATAGTTTTCTTTTAACAATAAAATACTCAACATCAATATTCTCAATTGGATGATTGTATTGTTTAGAATAAAATTGTTTATATAATAATAATTGTTGTGTCTTGTTTTTATCAGCCTTCATCCATTTATTCCAACCACGAGTAGATGTTTTTATATCTATAATCGTAATAGTATCTGTAGGTTTATGTTTTAAAACTACATCTAAATAACCTACCATCTTAATATCTTTTTCTAACATCACTTCAATTGGAACTTCACATCCAACTAATTCATATTGTCTTTTTTGAAAATAATCACCTCTTTTTTTCCTTACAAAATCTATAATAGCAACACCATCTTGAAAGAACTCTTGTAAATCTTCTTTAGTACAAGGTGCTTTACCATCTTCTTGTTCAGCTATCTTAAATTGTTCTATAAGTTTGTCTCTTAGCATTTCTTCAAGATTCAACATATCAGCATTCTTTGCACTATCATAATATATAACTTCAAGATACTTTTGAAGTACTTCGTGCATTGCAGTACCAAATATTAAATGTATATTTGATTCTCTTATTGATAAATCATCTACATAGTTTAGTTTCCATCTCTGTGGACATTCATTGTACATAGATAGTTGTGAGTAAGATATTTTATTCAAAGTTATTATCCACCACATCAATTTGTTTCATTTTTAACTCTTTCAAAGAATCTGTAGACGGGTATGAGATAGAAGGATGTTTGAGTGATTTAATTAAAGATTTTTTTTGTTTTTTATTACATAAAAAATAAATATATCTATGCTTTCTAGGTTCTTCTTTCATCCAAAATGTATGGCCTATTTTAGATTTTAATAAATCTGGATCATTAGTTCCATACATAGAAAATATTGTTCTTGGATGTATCCATTCTCCACCCTTTTCAAGTTGGTATAACCAAGAATCACAATACCTAATCTTATCACCTTGATATAACCAATTAGTAGCTTGATATATAGTTCCAAGATGACCCTCTTTTGGATCAGCATAAGACATTAAACACTTAATTTTTTTATCATTTTCTTGTAACCACTTAAATGTTTTTGAAATAAAAAAAGATTCAATATTTTTTCCATAACCATCATGTACAAATAATCTAGTAAGTTCCAATACAGCCGATGGCTCTAATTGTTCAGAGATAGATTGTGCAGACAACCTACCAACAGGATAACCATAAACCGCAGTTCCAATTAACTTTTTTTCTGTTTCAGCAAAAAATTGATGTTCTTCTCCTGTATCATAAAATAATCCTAATGCGTATCTACAACTAGTCCAAGCATGAGTATAATGATATTTCTCAATCATTTTTTTACCCATTGGTTTTGGAATTTTTTCTACATATAATTTACTAGTGTCGACATAAGATTCCATTACTTACCCCACTTACCATTTCTAACTATTTGTGCAATTATACCATATACAGATAAGTCTTTAAATGCATCTTCAACAGGTTCATTTTGTGCATCTCTATCGTTGGATACTACTAAATTTAATAACCGCTGTATCTTATCATTAATTCTAATTACAAGTGCCGTAGTGGCTAACTTCTTATTAACTGCCTCACCAACACCAGTTCCCATAGAAATATTAGATGGACCATAATCCATTTGTTTTTTACAAAATGTTTCATATTGTTCAAATTGAATTTGTTGGAACTCTTTTGCTGTATCTGGATAATGTTTTTCTATAAATTCTATAGGTGTTAAATCATCATCACTTTTAGTCATATCCTTTTCATTAAAGGTTATATTAACTTTTTTTGTAGACTCTTTTATTACTTTTTGTTTCATTTTATCATCCTCTTTATTTCTTTGGAGTTAAATCCATATTTACTCAAAATTATTTTTAATTCATCTTTTGATAAAAAATCAAGATACTCCTCTATATGTAATATACTACATTTAAAGTAATTAACCAACGTATTTATTAATTCTTTATCATATTTTTTTTCTTTTTTACCCTTAATATATTTATTAAATCTTTTACCTTTTGGTAAAATGTTACAATACCACTTATAAACTTCTCTTGGTTCTAATGTTCCAATTGAATACTTTTGAAAGTAATTTACAACTTCTATAAATTCTACATCCATTGATAAAAATCTATTTATCATAAATGAATTGAAAGTTTTATGTTCTGAATCAGAAAAACTATCCCAAGATTTTCTATATACTAATATATTATTTATCCAATCAAATATTGTCACTATTTATCTCCATTGGATGTTTTATTTTACTTGCTACTTTTTCTGCTATTGGACAATTACCAGTAATACCCATCCTTTTATATATTGGTTGGTCATATACTACTTTTGGATAATGTCCGTGTCTCCAATTTCTTTTACCTAATTCTGCTTTTGTACCTTCCATATGTAGTTTCATATTATGGTAAGCTTGTAAACACAATGGTTCTGCTAATCTAAAATTAAATCCAAGATATTCGTGGTTATATTTACCAACTTGTCCTTGATTTGTAATAGACCTTATCTTATCTCCATCTAATCTTGAGTTTTGATTAATAGTAATCATACCACCTTCAAATGTAGACATTGGTTTTGTTTTATGAAATGAGAAACAACCCACATCACCAATTGTTCCTGCCATTTTATCTCCATATTCAGCACTAAATGATTGTGCTGTATCTTCAATAACAACTAAATTATATTTATCTGCTATTTTCATTATTGAATCCATATCACAAACTTGACCAAATAAATGAACAGGTATTATAGCTTTTGTTTTTTTTGTAATCGCATTTTCTATTTTCTTAACATCTATCAAAAAGTCATCTTCATTGATGTCAACAAATACTGGTTTTGCACCAGATATAAGAATTGCATTAGAAGTAGCTATAAATGTAAATGGTGTAGTAATAACCTCATCATCAGGTTGTAAATCCATAGACCATAATGGAGCTATTAATGCAGATGTTCCATTATTAACTGCTATTGTGTCTTGTACATTAAATGTTTCGGTACAATATTCCTCAAATATATTTCTTATAATAACTGGCACTAACTACCACCCTTCTTATTCTTATAATCTGTTTCATAAAAACCACTACCTTTGAATTGTGGTTTACCCGTAGATTTCCATACTCGTTCCATTGTAGGATTATGTATACCAAGACTGGCTTGATCACACTTTTTACATTTTGGAGCAGGTTTGTTCATACTCTGATTCACCTCTTCAACAATATTACATGATGGGCACTTGAAAGTATAGTAAGGCATTAACTAGTTTGTTTAATATCTGCTTCTAAAAATTCTTTGTTTATGTGACCACATTGTTCACAACAAAAAATTGCTACAGGTATTAAAGATTCTTGTCCATTAGGTGAAATTAATGCCGAAAGTTTTTTTAACATCAAACTTTGTTTAAAACCTTTACAGCCACACTCTTCACATTCTAATGTTTTTGCATTTGTTAAATCTACATTGTCTATCGTAGTTCCACCTCCTGGAGTATCTCCAAAACCACCTTTTATTATTGTCATTATTCTTCTCCTTGATATGTTTTTACTTCTGTAATTGTAACATCTTTAGCTTTCCACTTAATACGAGCTAATACATTTTCATCTTCGTATGGTGGATTAAATAAAGTTATGTATGTTATTGGTTTATCAAAATCTTTGTGTTCCACTTTGAATTTTTTCATATTTATTCCTCTGTTATAATTGATAAAATTTCATTTTGACTCATTATCAAAACTTCCTCACCATTTAATTTATATGGTTGAGTTTGTGCATTTTTACTATATAAAATTCTATCACCCATTTCAACACAAATTGGAATTAAATCACCTGTTTGTGAATATACTCCATGTCCTGCTGACAAAACTTCACCTTCAATCAATTCTCCTTGATCTACAGTATCTGGTAATATTATACCTGCTTCAGTAACTTCATCACCTTTTTTTGTCATTTGTTTTACTACTATTTTATCATGTACTGGTTTTAATTTCATTATATTATCCTCATTAATTTAATTATTGTTGACATAAAATTTATTTCCTTGTCTACAACTTGAACATCTTGATATTGTCCTTCTGCAATTGCTAAAATACATTCTGCAACTTTACTATTACCATAGGTTTCTACCTCATCATATAATAATTTATATAATTCTGAATAATCACTTATGGAATTATCAGCAATCAATTGTCGTATATCATTAAATTTAGCACCACTTGAAAGTTTATCTAATAATTGTATTTTATAATCATTTTGTATTACAGAACTTACATCAATTTTTAATTTACTATCTACCACTTGTCTTTGAGCTGAATTGATAACTCTACGAATATCAGGATAACCCGCATTAACTATTAGAGCTATATCATCAAGTTCAAATGTACAATTTTCTTGTTTTAAGATGTTTACCATTTGTTGTGCAACTTCTTTCTTTGAAGGTGGAACAACTTTATATGATTGACATCTTGATTGAATTGGGTCGATTATTCTTTCTACATAATTACAAGTAAGAATAAACCGACAATGTTTTGA
>MDSZ01041811.1_pt1 | contig 16278 bp, 15 predicted proteins | sample 811201 | NCBI WGS metagenome assembly MDSZ01 (sample SAMN05326647, study PRJNA326480) | marine metagenome | isolation source: seawater | place: Indian Ocean: North | collected 2010
GAAATATACGAAGATTTAGATTTTAAAATTCCAGTTGGAAAAAATGGAGATTGTTATGATCGTTACCTTTGTAGAATTGAAGAAATGAGAGAGAGTGTAAAAATTATTTTACAATGTATTGAAAAGCTTCCAAAAGGACCAATAAAATCAATTGATGGAAAAATTACCCCTCCAAGTAAAGATGATTTAAAACAATCCATGGAAGCTTTGATACATCATTTTAAATTATTTACTGAAGGTTATAGAGTTCCAAAAGGAGATGTTTATGCGGCTGTTGAGGCTCCAAAAGGGGAGTTCGGTGTTTATTTAATCTCAGACGGTAGCAACAAACCTTATAGATGTAAAATAAGAGCTCCTGGATTTTCTCATTTGCAGGCAATGGACTATTTAATTCGTGGACATATGCTTGCCGATGTGCCTGCTGTATTGGGGTCATTAGATATAGTTTTTGGAGAGGTAGACCGATGAGCCTAAAAAAAATACACGATCAACAACCAAAAGAATTTGATTTCACAAATGATAATCAAAAAAAAATAGAGATAATTCTAAAGAGATATCCTGAAAAAAATAAGAAAAGTGCGGTGATGCCTTTACTTTATTTAGCACAAAAGCAAAATAGTAATTGGATACCTTTGGCTGCTATGAAAAAAATAGCCAATTTGCTATCTATGCCATATATATCTGTTTACGAGGTAGCAACTTTTTATACAATGTATAATCTAACGCCAGTAGGAAAACATTTTATTCAAGTTTGTACTACCACGCCGTGTTTAATTCGGGGAGCGGATAAGATCGTAAAGTTGTGTAAAGAAAAAATAGCACCGAATGAAAATGAAATTTCAAAAAAAGGTGACTGCTCATGGATGGAGGTTGAATGTTTGGGTGCATGTGTTAGTGCGCCAATGATACAAATAAATGATGATTATTATGAAGATTTAGATGAAAAAAGTACTATTGAGATCTTAGAGTCTTTACTTAAAGACAAACCTTTAAAACCAGGATCTTATAGAGGCAGAAAAAATACATCCCCAGAGGTAGTACGATCTGAAACAGAAGGAAAACATGCTTAAACCTGAAAATAAAATTTTTAAAAATTTATATAATCAACATGGTTGGGAAATCGATAGTGCTTTTGAAAGAGATGATTGGAAAAATACAAAAGATATTATTTCTAAGGGCAGAGATTGGATTATAAATGAGGTAAAAATATCTGAACTCAGAGGCAGAGGTGGAGCAGGTTTTTCAACGGGATTAAAATGGTCATTCGCTCCAAAAAAAGTAGGAAGCAGGCCTCATTATTTAGTTATAAATGCTGATGAGTCTGAACCAGGAACTTGTAAAGATAGAGATATATTAAGATTTGAACCTCAAAAATTAATTGAAGGCTGTCTGATAGCAGGTTACGCCGTTAACGCTCATGTTTGTTATATTTATATTAGAGGGGAATATGTTAATGAAGGTTTAAGACTGCAAGAGGCTATTGATCAAGCGTATAAGAAAAAACTCCTTGGAAAAGATGCTGCAGGATCTGGATGGGATTTCGACATCCATATTCATTATGGTGCAGGAGCATACATTTGCGGAGAAGAAACAGCGTTGTTGGAAAGTATTGAAGGAAACAAAGGTCAGCCAAGACTAAAACCACCTTTTCCAGCACTAGTTGGTTTATATGGATGCCCAACAATAGTGAATAATGTTGAAACGATCGCTGTTGTTCCAACAATATTGCGAAGAGGGGGCAAATGGTTTGCTTCTTTAGGTAAACCAAAAAATACTGGAACTAAAATATTTTGTATTTCAGGAAATGTAAATTCACCGTGTAACGTGGAAGAAGAGATGGGTATACCATTAAAAGAATTAATCGAAAAACATGCTGGAGGAGTAATCGGAGGTTGGGAAAATTTACAGGCTGTTATTCCCGGTGGTTCATCAATGCCTTTGTTGCCTAAAAAAACTTGTGACACAATCACAATGGATTTTGATACTTTAATAGAGAACAAAAGTGGATTAGGAACAGCAGGGATTGTTGTAATCAACAAACAACAAGACATTGTAGCTTGCATGGCCCGAATAGCTAGGTTTTACAAACATGAGAGTTGTGGTCAGTGCACTCCATGCAGAGAGGGAGCTGGATGGATGTGGAGAATATTAGATAGAGTCAACAAAAGAAAAGCAACTTTAAGTGATATAGATTTACTTTCTGATGTCACAAAACAAATTGAAGGACACACTATATGTGCATTTGGAGAAGGTTCAGCTTGGCCTGTACAAGGTTTGCTAAGACATTTTAGAAAGGAGATAGAGAGCAGATGTTGGGACGAACCTTTGATTAAGAAAAAAACAAATAATCCTTACTTAGTTGATCAACATCTATTAGAAAACAAAAATGCCTAAGATAACAATAAACGGTAAAGAAATTGAATTTGAAAAAGGAATGACAGTTTTACAGGCATGTGAGCTTGCCGATGTTGAAATTCCAAGATTTTGCTACCATGAAAAATTGTCAATAGCTGGAAATTGTAGAATGTGCTTAGTTGAAATGGAAAAATCTGCTAAACCAATCGCTTCATGTGCAATGCCAGCAGCAGAAGGCATGATAATAAATACTAACACCTCTAAAGTAGAAAAGGCTAGGAAAGGTGTAATGGAGTTTTTATTAGCTAATCATCCTTTAGACTGCCCTGTATGTGATCAAGGAGGTGAATGCGATTTACAAGATCAATCTTTATATTACGGTATAGATAAATCAAGATTTATTGAAAATAAAAGATTAGTAAAAGAAAAGTATATGGGCCCGTTAATTAAAACACAAATGACGAGGTGCATACATTGTACGAGATGTGTGAGATTTGCTACCGAAGTAGCGGGTGTTCCAGAAATTGGTGCTATTGGGCGAGGTGAAAATATGGAAATTACAACATATTTGGAAAAATCAATGGAGTCAGAACTTTCAGCTAACGTAATAGATCTTTGTCCAGTTGGCGCTTTAACTTCTAAGCCTTATGCGTTTGAAGCGAGACCTTGGGAATTAAAAAAGACTGAAAGCATTGATGTCATGGATGCCGTTGGTTCTAATATTAGAGTAGACACTTATAATTGGGAGGTAAAAAGGATACTTCCAAGACTCAACAATGATATTAACGAAGAGTGGATATCAGACAAAACACGTTATTCTTGTGATGGATTGTTAAAGCAAAGACTAGATGTTCCATATGTAAAAAAAGACAATAAATTACAAAAAACTTCATGGGATGAAGCAATAGATTTAATTATAAATAAATTAAAAACTCTTCAACCAGCCGAAATAGCTGGTCATATAGGAGATATGGTGAATCTAGAAAATGCTCTAGGTTTTAAAAAATTATTTAAAGAACTTGGTAGTGAAAATTTAGAATTTAGAGAAAAGAAATTTTACATAAATCCTGATGAAAAGATTAATTATGTTTTCAATTCTTCAATAAATGGAATTGAAGAATCAGATTTAATTCTTTTGATAGGTACCAATCCAAGACTTGAAGCAACAATGGTTAACGCAAGGATAAGAAAAGCATTTTCAGAACAAGGTGTTCAAATTTATTCAATAGGAAATCCAGGCGACCTTACATACAAATATAACATAATTGGGGATAAAACAGATGATATTAAAAATATTGTTTTTAACAAATCAGAATTTTCTAAAAAATTATTATCTGCAAAAAAACCGTTGGTGATTATAGGTGAGTCTGCTCTAGAGTTAAAAAGTGGAAAGTTTATTTTTGAGGAATTTAAAACTTTTTTGAAAAAAAATAAACTAATCTCTAAAGAATGGAATTCCTTAAATATATTAACCCAGAACGCTTCAACAACTGGTTTAATTGATCTTAAAGTTTTTCCAAATAGTAAAAATGATTATAGTTTTTTTGAAAATTTGAATAATCATAAGTTTAAATTATTGTACCTTCTTGGTTCAGACAATTTACACTTTATTAAAAATAATGAGTTTATAGTTTATCAGGGGAGCCATGGAGACAGAGGTGCTGAGATTGCCGATGTAATTTTACCAAGCGCTGCTTATACAGAGCAAAATGGTTTATATGAAAATTTAGAGGGAAGAATTCAAGAATGTAAAAAAGCTGCATATCCCATTGGTGAAGCTAAAGAGGATTGGAAAATATTTAATATGATTATAAAAAAAATTAACAATGATAAGACCATGAAATTTGACAGCCTTAGAAAAGAAGCTATTAACTCAATTAAGAATTTTTCATCTTTAAACGAATTACCTAAATACAGCGAGTCAAATCTTGATATTTCAAACTCAACATTTTTGAGTGAAAAAATTGTAATCAGGGAATTAGATTATTATTTTTCAAATGCTATTTCGCGTTCTTCAAAAACAATGAGTGAATGTCGTCAAGCTAGACAAAAAATTAAAAAAACTGGGACAAATTCTTAATGATTACATATATTAATTTTTTAGTACAAGAAATTTATAAGATTTTGTTTCTACTTGTTCCAATTTTAGTTTCAGTCGCTTTAATAGTTTGGCTTGATAGGAGAGTTTGGGGATTGGTGCAAAAAAGAAAAGGCCCTAATGTTGTAGGCCCTTTTGGACTACTTCAAACTTTAGCTGATGCGTTGAAGTATATTTTTAAAGAAATAATAATTCCTGCTAGTGCTAACAAATCTGTATTTATATTGGCTCCAATAGTAACAATGACTTTAGCTTTAGTAGCGTGGGCTGTGATTCCAATGAGTGAAGAGTTAGTCCTTGCTGATATAAATGTTGGAATACTATATTTATTTGCGGTTTCTTCTTTAGGTGTTTATGGAATAATTATGGGGGGCTGGGCATCAAATTCCAAGTATCCATTTTTAGGTGCAATTAGATCAGCGGCCCAGATGGTTTCTTATGAGGTTTCAATTGGAATTATAATCATAAATGTTCTTCTTTGTGTTGGGTCTTTGAACTTGAAAGATATTGTAATAGCTCAAAAAGATTTGTGGTACGTTATTCCTTTATTTCCAATGTTTGTAATTTTTTTTATTTCTGCACTAGCAGAAACTAATAGACCTCCATTTGATTTACCAGAAGCCGAGGCAGAATTAGTTGCTGGATATCAAACTGAATATTCGGGGATGATGTACGCGATGTTCTGGCTAGGGGAGTATGCGAATATTTTACTTATGTGTGCAATGGGAACAATTTTATTTTTAGGAGGGTGGTTACCAATAGTTGATATTTACCCAATAAATATGATACCGGCGCCTATTTGGATGATATTAAAGATCCTTTTTTTATTTTTTTTATTTGCTTTAATCAAAGCAATTGTCCCAAGGTATAGATATGATCAATTGATGAGATTAGGCTGGAAAATATTTTTGCCATTTTCACTTATATATCTTGTAATTACAGCTAGTTTCTTATTTTTTTTAGATAAATTACCGGAGGGAAATTTCTGATGAATTTAATAAGGTTTTTAAAAACAATTTTTCTCGTGGAATTTGTCCAAGGCTTAATAATCGCTACAAAAGAAATATTTAAAAAATCTAAAACAATTAATTATCCGTTTGAAAAAGGATCAATAAGCCCACGTATGAGAGGGGAACATGCTCTGAGAAGATATCCGAATGGAGAAGAGAGGTGCATTGCGTGCAAATTATGTGAAGCAGTTTGTCCAGCACAAGCCATAACAATAGAGTCTGCTGAGAGATCAGATGGAAGCAGAAAAACGACTAGATATGACATTGATATGTTAAAATGCATATATTGTGGACTCTGCCAAGAGTCATGCCCAGTGGATGCAATAGTCCAAGGCCCAAATTTTGAATTTGCTACAGAAACTAGAGAAGAGCTTTATTATAATAAGCAAAAGTTACTGGACAATGGTGATCGTTGGGAGACAGTCTTAGCTAAAAACATTAAATTAGATAAACCTTATAGATAAATGTTAGTACATTCTGTTTTTTTTTATTTTTTTTCAATCATAGCAATATTTTCTTCTTTGATGGTAATTACATCGAGGAATACAATTAACTCTGTTTTTTTTCTTATTCTAGATTTTATTTCGGTTGGATGTTTATTCATCATGGTTGGAGCAGAATTTTTAGGTATGATTATTCTAATTGTTTATGTTGGAGCTGTAGCTGTCCTTTTTTTATTTGTTGTAATGATGCTCAATGTCGCGGAACAAAAACAATCATGGTTTATTGGCAGAAAATCAACTCACATACCTACAGGTTTAATTGTAAGTGTACTAATTTTTTTGGAATTATTAGTTGTAGTAGGAGGCTGGAAATATAAAGATGATTTAATGTCAAGCAGTACTCTTGTCATATCAAATGTATCAAATACACATCAATTAGGATTAGTTATGTACACTGATTATATTTTGTACTTTCAGATAGCAGGAATTATTCTTCTACTGTCTATGGTAGGTGCTATCTTATTAACTTTTCGAGAAAGATCCGGAGTTAAAAAACAAAGTTATTTAAAACAAATTTCAAGAAACCCATCATCATCAATTGAGCTTAAGGAAGTTAAATTTAAGTCAGGAGTGAAAATAGATGACTGAAATAGGTTTAGGCCATTATTTATCATTAGGGGCAATAATTTTCTTTTTAGGTGTAATGGGAATTTTTTTAAATAGAAAAAATGTAATAGTTATCCTGATGTCCATTGAGCTTATACTTTTGGCAGTCAATATAAATTTAATTTCTTTTTCAATTTTTTCTGGAGATATTGTCGGTCAAATTTTTACAATGTTAATTTTAACAGTCGCAGCAGCGGAGGCTGCAATTGGTTTAGCTATTATAGTTATTTATTATAGGAACAAAGGTTCTATAAGAGTTGAAGATATTCATGAAATGAAGGGATAAATGCAATACGCAATAATTTTTCTGCCACTAATAGGATCGATAGTCGGTTACTTGGGAAAGTCTATAACAAAATATTTTTCAGAGGTAACTACAAGCCTTTTTGTTTGTATATCAGCAGCTTTATCTATCGTAGTTTTTTTTGATGGTATTCAAAACAATAATTATGGAAATTATATAGTTCTTGAATGGATTAGCTCGGGGGACTTTAAAGCTAATTGGTCGATCAACATTGATCCACTTAGCTCTGTAATGCTAGTAGTTGTTACATTAATTTCAGCGATAGTTCATATTTATTCAATTGGATACATGAGTCACGATCCTCACAAACCTAGATTTATGTCTTATCTGTCCCTTTTTACTTTTTCAATGTTAGCACTAGTAGTGTCGGATAATTTTTTACAATTATTTTTTGGCTGGGAAGGCGTAGGACTTTGTTCATATTTATTAATAGGATTTTGGTATAAAAAAGAAACAGCTAATAATGCTGCGATTAAAGCCTTTATAGTTAATAGAGTGGGTGATTTCGGTTTAGCCTTAGGAATATTTTTAATTTTTTTTTATTTTGGAACTATAAATTACCAAGAAGTATTTCAAATGGTTTCTCAATATACAGACCAAAAATTAACATTTTTGGGATTAGAAATAGGGTTGATAACATTAATTTGTATTTTCTTATTTATAGGTGCAATGGGAAAATCAGCTCAGTTTTTATTACACACGTGGTTACCAGATGCAATGGAAGGCCCCACTCCAGTATCAGCATTGATTCACGCGGCAACAATGGTAACGGCAGGTGTTTTTTTAGTAGTCAAATGTTCACCAATTTTTGAATATTCACAAGTAGCTTTAAATTTAGTTACAGTTATTGGTATTATAACAGCTATCTTTGCTGCTTCAGTTGCATTAGTTCAAAATGATATCAAAAAAATTGTGGCTTACTCGACTTGTAGTCAATTAGGTTACATGTTTTTTGCAGCTGGTGTAGGCGCTTATAATGTAGCGATGTTTCATTTATTTACACATGCATTTTTTAAGGCCTTATTATTTTTAGGTTCTGGGTCAGTCATTCATGCTTTCAACGATGAACAAGATATAAGAAACATGGGAGGAGTTAGTAAAAAGCTGCCTTACACATATATTTCAATGCTTATCGGTACACTAGCTTTGACAGGTTTCCCATTTCTGTCAGGATTTTATTCAAAAGATGCTATCATAGAGTACGCTTATTTGAGCAATACAATTCTTGGCAACTATGCAGTTGTTATAGGAATTTTTACAGCATTTTTAACTTCACTTTATTCTTGGAGATTATTTTTCAAAACTTTTCATGGATCTTATAATAATAAAAAAACTCCTATCGAAAAAACACATGAGTCACCTTTAGTGATGCTCATCCCACTATTCTTTTTGGCAGTTGGCGCCTTATTATCTGGATTTACTTTTAAAGAGATGTTTATTGGCAATCATAGTTCTGACTTTTGGCAAACATCAATTTTTTTCCTAGATGAAATAAAACATGAGTCAATCCCAACTTGGTTTTTATTTTTAACCCCTGCGATAGTAATTATCTCCATACCTATTTCCTATTACTATTTTTTATCGAACACTTCGATTCTAAAAGATTTTAAAAATACAAATTTACCGTTATACAATTTTCTAAGCAATAAATGGTACATTGATGAGTTTTACGACATCTTGTTCGTTAAAACAGCCAAAAATATAGGCTCATTTTTTTGGAAAAAAGGTGACCTAGGAACTATAGACAGATTTGGGCCAGATGGAATTTCAAGATTAATTAAAATGATTTCTAATAAAGCTGCCAGATTTCAAACTGGATTTATATATGATTATGCTTTTGTAATGTTGATCGGATTATCAATTTTATTAACCTATCTAATTTTAAATTAAGATGAATTTTCCTATACTATCAACTTTAATTTTTTTACCATTGGTAAGTGCGTTTTTTTTATTTCTATCGAAAGAACAAAAAAACAATAATAGCGCCATTTATATTTCATTATTTAGCAGTATAGCAACCCTAGTACTTTCTTTATTTTTATGGTTTTCACTAGACTGGAGCTCTTCAGATTTTCAATTTGTTGAAGAACAAAGTTGGATAAATGATTATATTAAATTTAAATTAGGAGTTGATGGAATATCGATATTATTTATAGTTTTAACTACCTTTATTACCCCGATATGCATTTTGTCTTGTGTAAACAGTGTAAAAAATAGAATTAAAGAATTTCTCATAGCTATCTTAGTTTTAGAAACCCTAATGATTGGTGTTTTTTGTTCGTTAGATTTAGTAATTTTTTATCTTTTTTTTGAAGCTGGTTTAATACCAATGTTTATTATAATTGGCGTATGGGGCGGTTCAAGAAGAGTTTACTCAGCTTTCAAGTTTTTTCTTTTCACATTATTAGGATCTGTCCTAATGTTGGTTGCTATAATAGCTATCTATTGGTTGACTGGAACAACTGATATTACGCAGATATATGAAACTAAAATACCAAAAGAGTACCAAAATTTACTATGGTTAGCTTTTTTTAGTTCTTTTGCAGTCAAGACCCCTATGTGGCCAGTTCATACTTGGTTGCCAGATGCACATGTTGAGGCTCCAACAGCAGGGTCAGTAATATTAGCTGCAATCCTCTTAAAAATGGCTGGTTATGGTTTTTTGAGATTTTCTATACCGTTGTTTCCAGTTGCCACAGAATTTTTCACTCCACTAGTTTTTTTCCTGAGCATAATTGCAATTATCTACACATCTTTAGTTGCTCTAATGCAGGATGATATGAAAAAATTAATTGCATATTCTTCAGTAGCACATATGGGTTACGTGACCTTAGGTATTTTTACTTTAACGAAACAAGGGATAGAAGGGAGTATCTTTCAAATGATTAGTCACGGACTAATTTCTGCAGCTTTATTTTTATGTGTCGGAGTTGTTTATGATCGCCTACATTCTAGACAAATAAGTACTTATGGAGGTCTTGTGAATTATATTCCAAAATATTCATTTTTATTTTTAGTTTTTGCTTTAGCAGCATTAGGGTTGCCTGGAACCACTGGATTTCTGGGAGAATTTTTGGTTTTAACAGGAAGTTTTCAAAAAAATTATTTAGTAGCAGTATTAGCAACCTTTGGGGTTGTTTTGGGCGCAGCTTACATGCTCTGGCTCACTAAAAGAATAATATTCGGACAAACAAAAAACGAAGAAATAAAAAATTTAAAAGATGCAAATAGATTAGAAGTTCTTATGCTGGGCACACTTGCAATTTTTATAGTCTTTTTTGGATTTTATCCAACACCTTTAATGGAAACCTTCAATGTTTCAGTCGATAATCTAATTTTAAATTTTAATCAAGACTTAGACAGTTTTAAATTGGTAAAAAATGATTAATAGCTTAAATATACTCCTGCCAGAAGTTTTTTTAACATTATCTATATTTTCAATATTGATGATAGGTGTTTTTACAAAAAAAAGTTTTAATTTAGTATTTAATTTATCAACAATTACATTATTAGTAACTGCTGGAATTATTGTTAATTCATCTAATGTTTCTGAAAAAATATTTCTAGATAGCTTTATGAAAGATTCATTTTCAAATTTTTTTAAAATTTTAATACTAATTTCAAGTCTATTTGTATTAAACTCATCAAGAAATTTTATTACTGCAAAAAAAATAAATAAATTTGAGTATCCAATAATTATTCTTATTTCAATTCTAGGCATGTTTTTTATGCTAAGTTCTAATGATATAATTTTATTTTACTTAGGACTGGAATTACAATCGCTAGCTCTTTACATCTTAGCCTCAATTGACAGAGATAATCTAAGATCTTCAGAGTCGGGAATAAAATATTTTGTATTAAGTGCATTGTCCTCAGGATTATTATTGTATGGTTGTTCATTATTATACGGATTCACAGGTTCAACAAATTTCGATTTAATAGCTGAACAATTAAATGAAGATAATACCGGTGCAATTTTTGCTATGGTGTTTATTTTAGTAGGACTTGCATTTAAAGTGTCAGCAGTTCCATTTCATATGTGGACTCCAGATGTTTATGAAGGAGCGCCGACATCAATAACAAGTTTTTTTGCAGTTGTTCCAAAAGTTGTTGGCCTTGCATTATTGATTAAGTTTATGTTTATTCCTTTTTCAAATATTATTTTAGAATGGCAAACAATAATAATTTTTATCTCTATTGCTTCAATGATACTTGGAGCAGTAGCTGCAATAGTTCAAAAAAATTTAAAAAGACTTTTAGCATATAGTTCGATTGGTCACGTAGGTTATGCTTTAGCAGGAGTTGCTACTGGTGAAGCCTCTGGATACGAAAGTGCAGTAGTTTATATATCAATTTACGTAGTTATGAATATTGGAGCTTTTTCGTGTCTTTATTTGATGAAAAAAAATGGTGAATATAAAGAGAATATTTCAGATTTGTCGGGTGTTTCAAAAAAACACCCAACGCTAGCTATTTCCTTTTTGATAATTCTTTTTTCTTTAGCTGGCATACCTCCACTCGGAGGATTTTTTGCCAAATTTTATGTTTTTTCATCTGTGATTGAGCAAGAAATGTACTTTTTAGCGATAATAGGTTTACTGACGACTGTTATATCTGCTTTCTATTATTTAAGAATAATTAAAACAATTTATTTTGATGATAGTGTAATCACATTTGATCCAATTAAAGATAGATTTGCTCAATTTACAATTTTTTTAAGTTGTACAGTATTACTTACTTTCTTTTTATACCCGTCTTTTTTAAATAATATTGTTAACTCATTGTTTATTAATTAATGAAAATATTGTTGAAAAAATTTAAAAAAGTAAAAAGCACTAATGACACTGCATTAAACCTAATTAAAAAGCAAAATCTTTCGCCAATAATAGTAGCGTCAGATACTCAATCTAGAGGAAAAGGAACTATGGGAAAAAGATGGATATCTAGAAAGGGAAATCTATTTATTTCAATTCTTTTTGAGATGAAATCTAAAAAAATTGATTTTAAACAATATGCTATTTTAAATGCTTATGTCATAAAAAAGATTATATCAAAATACATTTCCAAGAAAGCGAGCATTAAATGGCCAAACGATATATTAATTGAAAAAAAAAAGGTTTGCGGGATTTTGCAGGAGGTCATACATTTAAAAAAGAAAAAATTTTTAGTGGTTGGTGTGGGTATTAATACTTTCTTATCACCTAATATTTCAGGTCATAAAACATCGAGTCTTAAAGATTATTCAAAAAAGAGATTAAATAACGGGATTATTTTAAAAGATATTAAAAAAACTTATGAAAAATTTTTAGATGAAATTAAAAAATATCGATTTTCTTATTTAATGAGAAATTATAGTAAATTAAAAAAATGAACTACTTGGTAGGAGACATAGGAAACACACTCGTAAAAATATCTATCTTAAATGAAAAATTTAAGATTAAAAAGTCATATACTATTGAAACAAAAAAAGTATTTGTTGAAAAATCAAAAAAGTTATTTTTTAAGAAAATATTAAAAAGAAATTTTTCTAGAAAGATACTTTTTTCTAGCGTTGTTCCAAATGCATATAGACTTATAAAAAAATTATTAACAAAAGAAAAATTTAAAATCATAGAAATTAAAGATTTAAAGATAAAAAAACTTTTACCAATAAAGGTACAAAATTATCGACAACTTGGATCAGACAGAATTTCTAATGCAGTAGGATCCCTTCATTACAAAAATTGTTTAATAGTTGATTTTGGAACCGCTACAACTTTTGATATTTTGAATAATTATATGTATGTTGGGGGAGTCATATCTCCAGGTGTCACATCATCTATTTCAAATTTGAACAAAAATACCGCTTTATTGCCTTTAGTTTCTCTTAAAAAGAATTTTAATAGTTTTGGAAAAAACACCCAAGAAGCTTTAAACGCTGGTTTTATTTGGGGCTATGAAGGTTTAATAAATAATATAATTAAGAGAATTAAAAAAAAGACAAAAGTTAAATATAAAATTATTTTAACTGGTGGATATGCTAAGTTATTCAAAAGTTTTATTAAAGAGAATACTATAATTGACCAAAATATAACTATTAAAGGAATAGCAAAAATATTTAAGGAATTAATATGAGTAAAGATGAATTAATCTTTTGTCCGCTTGGAGGTTCGGGCGAAATAGGTATGAATATGAATCTTTTTGCTTATGGTCCTCAAGATAATCAAAAATGGATTATCGTAGATATTGGTGTCACTTTTGCTGATGACTCAATTCCTGGAATTGATTTAATTATACCGGACCCGGGATTTATTTTAGACAAAAAAGATGATTTGTTAGGTATCGTACTTACCCATGCACATGAGGATCATATTGGTGCAATAGCGCACATTTGGCCAAATTTGAAATGTAAAATCTTTGCAACTCCTTTTACATCTGTACTAATTCAAGAAAAGTTCAAGGAGAAAAAAATTGATATTTCAAAATATCTTAACATCGTTCCACTGAATGGAAAAATAAAACTAGGTGCTTTTGAAATAGATTTCATAACATTAACTCATTCAATATTAGAGCCAAATGGTCTAAGCATAACCACTCCATTAGGAACAATTTTACATACTGGTGATTGGAAAATAGATCCCAATCCTTTAATCGGAGGAAATATTGATGAAAAAAAGTTAAAAAAAATAGGAGAAAAAGGTAACATAACAATGATTTGTGACTCTACAAACATTTTTAACCCTGGTAGGGCAGGCTCCGAGTTCGATGTTAGAGAAAGTTTACTCAGAATTATGCAAAATAAAACAAAAAGAATTTTAGTAACATCTTTTGCATCTAATGTTGCTAGAATGGAAACAGTTTTTTATTGTGCAAAAAAAACCGGAAGATCAATATGTTTAGTTGGAAGGTCGATGCAAAGAATTTATAAAGCTGCAAGAAAATGTGGCTATTTGGGCAATCTAATTGATCCAATAGAACCAAAAAATTCTAAAAGCGTATCAAAAGATAAAATTTTATATCTAGCAACCGGCAGTCAGGGAGAGCCAATGGGTGCAATGAACAGAATTATAAACGGAACACACCAAGATGTATTTTTAGAGGCAGGAGATTGTGTAATATTTTCATCAAAAATTATTCCAGGAAATGAGAAAAAACTATACCAATTACAAAATCTAATTGTGAAAAATGATATGGAAATTATTACAGAGGAAAACGCTTTTGTGCATGTATCTGGTCATCCTAACAGAGATGATTTAAAAGATATGTATAAGTGGGTCAAACCGAAATGTATAATCCCTGTTCACGGTGAGCATAGACATATGAAAGAACATGTTGCTTTTGCTAAAGAAATGCAAATACCTAAATCTCTTTTAATAGAAAATGGAGATATAATTAAAATTCTTCCAGGAGACAAGCCACAAATAATTGATAAGGCACCATCTGGAAAATTATATATAGATGGTAAATTAGGTGTTGAAGAAGACTCGCAGTCAGTTAAAGATAGAAAGAATATTTCTGTTAATGGCTATTTAGAAATTACAATTATTGTAGGTAATAATGGAAAAATAAAAAAACCAATAATTTCAATTAAAGGCTTGCCAGAGAATAATGAGACAGAAAACTTTGTTTTTGACATCGAAGATGAAATACTAAATATTTGTAGGACATTTTCTTTGAAAAGCACAAATCAAGAAAAAAATCTAATTGAAACTTTGAAGCAGAATTGTAGAAAAATAATTAAGGATAAAATCGGAAAAAAACCATTCACAAATATTAATATAGCTAGAATTTAATGGGTGTAACTGGATCTATAATTATTTACGTAATGATTTGGTGGATTATTTTTTTTTCTATACTTCCTGTCGGAATTAAGTCGAATAAAGAAACCTTTAAAGAAAGCATAGAGGGCTCAGATCCAGGCGCTCCAAAAAACCCAAAAATGGCTAAAAAATTTTTAATTACAACTATAATTACATCAATATTATTTATTATGATATATTATCTGGTAAATACTGGAGTCTTAAATTTAAGAAATTATTTACAATAATGTATTTATCAAAACTTTTTATACCAATTACTAAGGATGTGCCATCAGAGGCTAAGATAAAATCTCATCAATTGATGATTAGAACAGGGATGATAAAACAATCCTCGGCAGGTATTTATTCTTGGTTACCTTTAGGATTTAAAGTAATGAAAAAAATTGAGCAAATTGTTAGAGAGGAACAAAATTTAATTGGAGCTCAAGAAATGTTAATGCCAACAATTCAATCCTCTGAAATTTGGAAAGAAAGTGGTAGATACGATGATTACGGCGAAGAAATGCTCAGAATAAAAGACAGACAAGGAAGAGAAATGTTGTATGGTCCTACAAATGAAGAGCTAATCACAGATATATTTAGATCGAGCTTAAAATCTTACAAATCTCTACCGCAAATTCTTTATCATATTCAATGGAAATTCCGAGATGAAATGAGACCAAGATTTGGTGTGATGAGATGTAGAGAATTTTTTATGAAGGATGCTTACTCATTCGATTTAAGTGATGCTGAAGCAAAAAAATCATATAATAAAATGTTTTATTCATACATAAGAACTTTTAATCGGTTAGGTTTAAAAGCTATTCCTATGGCTGCAGATACAGGTCCAATAGGAGGAGATTTATCTCATGAATTTATAATTTTAGCAGAAACTGGTGAAAGTCAAATTTTTGCAGATAAACAAATTTTTGAAATAGACTTAAATCAATATGAATTAACAGAGCAATCCCTAAACAAAATGAGAGGAGATTTTTCTTCGATTTATGCAGTGACGGACGAAAAATTTAAAGAAGAAGATTTTGCAAAAAATGTCAAAAAAGAAAATCAAATAAGAACCAAAGGTATAGAAGTGGGACATATTTTCTATTTTGGTGATAAATATTCTAAACCTTTAAATGGTTTAATTGACAGTCATGGTGGTAAAAAAGTAGCTGTCAAAATGGGTTCATATGGAATAGGGGTATCTAGGTTAGTGGGCGCGACTATTGAAGCTAATTATAAAAATGATGTAATGAAATGGCCAAAATCAATTTCTCCTTTTGATGTAGTAATAATCATAAGTATGGGCAAAAACAGTAACGAAAATTTAAAAAAAGCAGAAAAAATTTATAAAGAACTTAAAAAACAAAATATTGACGTATTGTTAGACGATGTAGATGAGAATATGTCAAATAAATTTAAAAAACATGATTTAATTGGTATTCCTTACCAAATCATATTAGGTTCGAAATCAGATGGTGATAAAATAGAGTTTAAAGAACTTAATTTTGAGAGCGAAATGCTAAATTTGGAAAGCATTAAATCTAAACTAAAAAAAGATTAAATTGTTTAATAAAGCTGAAAGATTAATTTCACTAAGAAATTTACGTCCAAAAAAAAAAGA
>MDSZ01264612.1_pt1 | contig 16278 bp, 12 predicted proteins | sample 811201 | NCBI WGS metagenome assembly MDSZ01 (sample SAMN05326647, study PRJNA326480) | marine metagenome | isolation source: seawater | place: Indian Ocean: North | collected 2010
ATTCCCTTTTTTTTGCTTTACGATCTCTATAAGCATATTGCATGGCTTTTTCCATTGCTTGACGAGCTATTCTAATTGTATTTTTTCTTCTACCGTATTGGCCTTTGACAGTTTTTAAAACTTTTTTATGTTTAGCTCTACTTATAACTCCACGTTTTGTTCTAGCCATGTTATCCTCTTAAATTATATGGCATGTAGGATTTAACAATTTTTGAGTCTTGTTTTGTCATTATCGTAGTGCCTCTTTGTTTTCTTATTTGTGAATTAGTTCTTTTAATCATTCCATGTCTCTTGCCAGCTTGAGGCATTTTAATTTTCCCCGATGCGGTAAACCTAAATCGTTTTTTAGCAGAGCTTTTTGTTTTTAATTTTGGCATAAATATTTCGGACTTATATAGTCTTTGATAATTCTTTACAAGATGATTTTATATTAATTTAAATAGGCTGAATTATCATTACCATCTGCCTGCCTTCAAATTTTGGCTTGCTTTCAACTTTAGCAACGTCTTTTGTTTCCTCAATAATTCTATTCATTAAATCTTTACCCAACTCAGTATGTTGCATTTCTCTTCCTTTAAATTTCACTGTAAATTTTACTTTATCGCCTTTTGTAATAAATTTTTTTGCATTTTTAATTTTAAAATTGTAATCATGTGCCTCTGTACCGGGCCTTAATTTAATTTCTTTAAGAGAAACTACTTTTTGTTTTTTTTTAGCAAGGTTTGCTTTTTTTTGTAAGTCATACTTATACTTACCCATATCCATAATTTTGCAAACAGGTGGATTAGCATTTGGAGATATTTCTATTAAGTCTAGCCCTTCTTTTTTTGCCATTTCAATAGCTTTGTTTAATGGCATTGATCCAAGGTTATTTCCATCACTTCCAATTACTTGAACATCTAGGGCTCTTATTCTCTCATTGGCTTTTGGTCCTTGAGGTTTACTACGTCTCTGAAAATAGTTTGGTTTAAAATTTGACACTTAATTTAATGGGAGCTTGTTTGCTTGAAGCATATTTTTTATAAATTCTTCTCTATTAACTGTTTCTTGATTTTCTGAACCTAATCTCCTTATCGTGACTGTATTATTTTCAACTTCTTTTTTTCCACATACAACAATGACTGGAATCTTAGCTAAAGAATGTTCTCTGACTTTATAATTTATCTTTTCGTTTCTTAAATCCACTTCGCATTTTATACCTTCTTTAAAAAGATCTTCAAATAATTTTTTTACATATTCGTTGTTTTCTTCCGCTATTGGACACACTACTGCTTGTGCTGGTGATAACCAAAAAGGTAATTTACCAGCGTAATTTTCAATCAAAATTCCTATAAATCTCTCCAATGATCCAAATAAAGCTCTATGTAACATTACTGGAACTTTTTTTGTTCCATCTTTATCAACAAAAGTTGCGCCTAGTCTTCCTGGGAGATTTAAATCCACCTGTAATGTGCCACATTGCCAATCACGACCAATAGCATCTCTTAATACAAATTCTATTTTCGGTCCGTAAAAAGCTCCTTCTCCTTTATTAATCGTATATTTAAGTTTAGACTTTTTTATTGCTAACAACAGAGCCTCTTCGGCTTTATCCCATACTTTATCATCTCCCACTCTTTTCTCAGGACGATCTGAATATTTTAAAATTACATTTTCAAAACCAAGATCTTTATAAATTTGTAAAATTAATTTTGTTACAGATAAAGATTCGTCTGTAATTTGATCTTCAGTGCAAAAAATGTGTGCGTCATCTTGAGTAAATGCTCTTACTCTCAACAATCCATGTAATGCACCTGAGGGTTCATATCTGTGAACTTTGCCAAATTCAGATAATTTTAAAGGCAAGTCTCTGTAGCTTTTCAAACCTTGATTAAATATTTGAACACATCCTGGGCAATTCATTGGCTTGACCGCAAATATTTTTTCATCTGGAGTTTCAGATGTAAACATGTGTTCGCCAAATTTTTCCCAGTGACCAGATTTCTCCCATAGCGTCTTATCTAAAAGCTCGGGAGTATTTATTTCTTTATAACCTGCTAAACGTTGTTTCATTCTCATATAATCGACTAATCTCTGAAATAACAACCATCCCTTTTCATGCCAGAAAACAGAGCCAGGACTCTCCTCTCTAAAATGAAATAAATCCATTTCTTTTCCTAATTTTCTATGATCCCTTTTTTCTGCTTCTTCTAGTCTATGTAAATAATCATCTAAATCCTTTTTTGAGCTCCAACAAGTTCCATAAATTCTTTGTAACATTTCATTATCAGAATTTCCTCTCCAATACGCTCCTGAAACTTTAGTTAATTTAAACGCTTTTCCAATTTTTCCAGACGAAGCTAGGTGTGGACCTCTGCAAAGATCATGCCATGTTTCTCCATGATGATAAATTGATAATTCTTCTTTTTCTGGAATACTTTCGATTATTTCTGCTTTATATTTCTCTCCTATTTTTTTAAAATGAGAAATAGCTTTTTTTCTTTCCCAAACCTCTCTTCTCGTTTTTACATCTCTATCAATTATTTCTGACATTTTTTTTTCTATTTTTGTTAAATCATCACTCGTAAAAGGTTCTTTTCTAGCAAAATCATAGTAAAAACCATTTTCAATTACAGGCCCTATAGTGACTTGTGTTCCTGGAAAAAGTTCTTGGACTGCCATCGCCATTATGTGGGCTGCATCGTGTCTAATGACTTCTAAACCTTCTTGATCTTTTGAGGTAATAATTCTCACTTTAGAGTCTTTCTTTATTTCATGGCTTAGGTCTTTTAATTCGCCATCTACTTCCATAATAAGCGCAGATTTTTCCAGAGATTTACTTATTTTTTTTATTAAATCAAAACCATTAGCAGGTTTTTTAAAATCAATTTTTTTTCCGTCTAATAATTGTATCTGGGGCATTTAAATACTTAACAATTTTTTATATTCTCTTAAAGTTGAATCACACATTACATCTACATCAAATTTTTTTATTACATTTTTTCTACCTTCGTTTCCAATTGAATTCAATACTTCTTGATCCAGTTCCATGACTTTATTTAAGCTTTTTGCAAGTTCTCTAGGGTCATCATGTTTATATAAAAATCCTGATTTCCCGTTTAAAATTGTTTCTTTAGAACCGCCAATGTTACTCGCAATTATTGGTTTACCCATAGCTTGGGCTTCTACAGCAACTCTCCCAAAAGATTCTGGTTTAATTGAAGAGGAAACAACCGAGTCAGCCAAAGAATAAGCTATAGGCATATCTTTACAATGATCGGCGAAAACTACTTTTTTTGACAATCTATATCTCTGCACTAAATTTATTAGTTTTTTCTTGTAAACTTTTCTACCTTGATCAGATCCAAGTAAAATTGCCTGAAAATTAAATTTATTATAATCCTCAACTAAAATATTTAAAGCTTCAATAAATTTCTCTTGTCCTTTCCAGCTTGTTAACCTTCCAGGTAGAAGAATAATAAAATTTGAAGAAGAAAGTTTCCATTCAGATTTTAATTTTTCTTGTTTAAGAATTGATACATTTTTTTCATTGAAATATTCAACATTAATTCCTCTAAAAATTACCCTTAGCTTTATTTTTTTGCGTAAATATTCACTGTAGTTCTCATTGATATGATTAAATATGAAGTTTGATCCTGCAATTATCAGCTTAGATTTTAACATAACGCTATTATAGAATTTTTTAAATTTATTGTTAAAATTATAGGTTCCATGAAAAGTAGTAATAAATTTTCTTCTAGTGATCAAGCATGCTAAGTAACAAGACCATGCTGGCGCTCTACTTCTCGCATGAACAATATTAATATTATTAAATAATATTATAAGGGATAAGATAGCTGTATTAAAAAAAATCAATATAGGATTTTTTGAATGCACTGGTAAACGAAATACTTTAACTTTGCTTTTTTTTACATATTTAAGTAATTCGCCTCCTGAGGTCACAATAAAAGATCCACATTCCTTCTCTGCCAAAAAATGTGCGATATCGTAACATCCTGTTTCTGCGCCTCCATACCCTAACTTAGGAATAACTTGTAATACTTTTATTTTAGTAGGCATATATAATGATATATATAACAAATAAAATAAGTAAGCTTGTATGAAAAAATTTAACTTTTTAAAAATTTCTAAGACTAAAAAACTTAGATATATGGTGAATTATTACGAGAAAAAACTCTTTATAATTTTTCTTCCTGGATTTATGTCAGATATTGAGGGTAAAAAACCTCAAACTTTCAGAAAATTTGCAACAAAAAATAAATTAGGTTTTTTGGCACTAGAATATTTAGGCCATGGTAAGTCGTCAGGAGAATTTATTAAAGGAAATATAAGTATTTGGACACAAAATACTAAATTGTTAATTAAAAAAATCGTAAAAAAAAATAATTTTGTTCTTATTGGCTCAAGTATGGGGGCTTGGATTGCACTTAATCAATTTAAATATTTTAAAAAACAAATTAAAGGATTTATTGGAATAGGATCTGCACCTGAATTTTTAACAAGACTAATGTGGAATAAATTTCCAATACAAATCAAGCAAGAACTTAAAAAAAAAGGAGTTACTAATATAAAAAATGGGGAATATAATTATCCTATAAGTTTACAATTGATTAAAGACGGAAGAAAAAATAAAGTTTTACAAAAAAGAATTTCTATAGAAATACCTATTTCTATGTTTCATGGAGAAAAAGATGAAGTTGTTCCTGTGGTATTCTCCAAAAAAGTACTTAAAATATTTATTAAAGCTAAAAAAAATTTATTTGTAATTAAAAAAGGGGACCACAGCCTGTCTGATACAAAATCCTTAAAAAAAATTAAAAATCAATTAAGTAAAATTGTTAAAAATATTTCTTAATCCTTGCTTGTAAGTAGGATACTTTAATTTTATTTTGAGAGTGTTTTTCATATTTTTATTGCTTACTTTTTTTGAATCTTTGTAAAATTCTTTAATCATCTTATTTTTAAACTTTGCTAGTGGAACAGCACTTAACTTTTTAATTTTTAAAAGTTTAGATGCATATTTAGCAACATCAATATTTGTTGCTGGTAAATCATCTGATGCATTCAATACCATATTGCGTTTACTTGAATAAAACACCTTCTTTATAATGCTAGCTAGGTCCTCGATTCTAATTCTAGAAAAATATTTTTTCTCTTTAACGTATATATTGGTTTTTGCTATTTTTTTAAGAACGTTATTTTCTTTTGAATAAATCCCAGAAACTCTTAAAATATTTATATCCAGATTATTTTGATTTCTGAATTTTAACCAGCTCGACTCGGCTTTTTTTCGACCAAATCCAAACTTTGAATTACCTTTTAGTTTAGAGTTTTCATTTACCCATTTGCCGTTATGGTTTCCATACACACTTGTGGCAGACAAATATATCAATTTTTTAAATTTAGAGACTTTTAAAATTTTATTAAATACCTTTAAAACTAAATCTTTATTTTTTTGAGGAGGTATTGAAACTAAAATATAATCTGATGATATTAAATATTTAATTAATTTTTTATCAAATATTTTATCTTTAAACTTAAACGATTTAAATTTTTTTTTATTACAGGTTGAGCTTTTTGTTTTTTTCGTATTTGTAGCATTAAGTGAAAATTTTATTTTAGATTTTATTAAATGGTTAGTTAAATACCTTGCTGTTTGTCCAAATCCAAAAAAAAAAAATTTAATCTTTTTATTCATTAAGCTGACTTAGATTTAATTTGTTTTAAAGAAATCGGATTATCAAGTTTATCTAACATCTCTATAGGACAAACTTGGATAAATTTATTTAATTCCTCATCAAAATTAGTGAGAATATTCTCAGCAATTTTTGACTTTGTTTCTTGTAAATACTCTTTTAAAATATTTCTTAAAAATGTTTTCCAGTACTCTGTTTCAATAGGTTGCCATATGATAGAATTCGAGTTAACAAAATTTTCAAAATTATTTTTTTTATTGTAAATAAAAGCCATGCCTCCTGTCATTCCAGCCCCAAAATTATCCCCTACTTGTCCAAGAATTATTGCTACTCCACCCGTCATATATTCACATCCATGGGCGCCACAACCTTCAATAACAGCTGTGCTTCCTGAGTTTCTTACTGCAAATCTTTCTCCTGCTTGACCAGATGCAAATAATTTTCCTGATGTTGCTCCATAAAGAACGGTATTTCCAATAATTGTGTTTTCATCAGATTTTAAACTGCTTCCCAAAGACGGGCGAACCACTATAGTACCACCTGATAAACCTTTGCCTACATAATCATTGCTATCACCTGCAACTGTTAATTTAACACCTTTAGTTAAAAAAGCTCCCAACGACTGTCCTGCAGATCCTTTAAGATTGATTTGTATTGTATCTGGTCTCAGTTTACCGTTGCCAAATTTTTTATATATATAGTGTGATAATCTAGTTCCTACCGATCTAAAAGTATTTTGAGTATTATATTCGAAATAATTTTTTTTATTAATGTCAATTTTATCTTTAATATCTGACCAAATTTTTTCGTCTAGAGTGTCTGGAACTTTATTAATTAATTTCTCTTTACAATATCTTGGATTATCGCCAGGGTCAGCCTGAACCAATAATGGATTTAAGTCTAAATCATCAAGATTGGGAGATCCTTTATTTACTTGAGATAATAAATCAGTTCTTCCAATTATTTCAGAAATTGAACTGTAACCAAGTGATGCTAAAATTTCCCTAACTTCCTTGGCTACAAAGGTAAATAGATTTACTACTTTTTCAGGTGTCCCAGTAAATTTTGCTCTTAACGATTTGTCCTGACTACAAACACCAACCGGACATGTATTTGAATGGCATTGCCTTACCATTATGCAACCCATTGCAACCAAAGATGAAGTGCCCATTCCATATTCTTCTGCACCCATCATTGCTGCTACAACAACATCTCTTCCTGTTTTCAAACCTCCGTCTGTCTTCAGCGTAACTTTATGCCTTAAATTATTCAAAGTTAAGATTTGATTAACTTCAGTTAAACCCATTTCCCAAGGTATTCCGGCATATTTAATACTGGTTTGTGGACTAGCTCCTGTGCCACCGGAATGTCCTGATATTAAAATGATATCAGCCTTAGCCTTTGCAACGCCAGCTGCGATTGTTCCTATCCCAGTTGAGGCTACTAATTTTACACTCACTCTTGCTTTTGGGTTAATCTGTTTTAAATCATAAATAAGTTGTGCCAGATCTTCTATTGAATAGATATCGTGATGAGGTGGCGGAGAGATCAAAGTCACTCCTGGAGTTGAGTGTCTCAATCTTGCTATTTCATCGGTAACTTTAAACCCAGGCAATTGACCTCCTTCACCAGGTTTTGCGCCTTGTGCCATCTTTATTTCGATTTCATTTGCATTATTCAAGTAATCAACGGTTACTCCAAATCTTGCAGATGCTATTTGTTTAACTCTTGAATTGGCAGAATCTCCGTTAGGTAGAGCTTTAAATCTTTTTGCATCTTCTCCTCCTTCACCACTGCATGAGGCGCCTTTAATTCTATTCATACCTATTGCCAATACTTCATGTGCCTCGGCAGATAATGCTCCATGGGACATACTTCCACTACCAAATCTTTTTAATATTTCAGACTCTGCTTCAACTTCGTTGATATCAATAGGTTTCTTATTACTTTTAAATTGGAGAAGATCACGTAAATTAATTGGAGGCAAACTATGAATCCCTTTTGAGTACCTTTTATACTGTTCATATGACCCGCTACCGACGGCGCTTTGTAATGTATGAATAAGGTTACCTTGATTTTGATGATTTTCTCCGGTTTTTCTGTAACGATATAGACCACCTATTGGCAAAGTTGAAATATTATTTTCAAAAAATTTTAAGTGTATTTTTTTAATCTTATCTTCAATCCCGTTAATTCCAATTCCAGAAATTCTTGAGGACATTCCAGGAAAATAGTCCGAAACAATTGCCCTACTAAGACCAACAGCTTCGAAATTACAGCCTCCTCGATAAGAACTAATTACCGAAATTCCCATTTTTGACATTATTTTTAATAACCCTGCATCAATAGATTTTTTAAATTTTAAAACGCATTCCACGAAATCAGATTTACCAAATAGTTTTTTCTCAAATCTATGATAAATACTATCAATAGCTAAATATGGGTTAATCGTTGTAGCACCTACGCCTATTAAAACCGCAAACGAGTGTGTATCTAAAACGTCCGAGCTTTCTAAATTTAATGAACAATATCCTCTTAAACCATGTTTGACTAAATAAGAGTGAACTGCACCTACTGTTAATATACTAGGTATACTTGCTTTTTTAGAGGAAATATTTTTATCTGATAATATCAAAGTAGTACTTCCTTCTCTTACAGCAGTCTCGCATTCTAATTTGATATCTTCAATTCTCTCTTTTAGAGACTTATCTATGTTAAAAGTACAATCAATTATTTTAATCTTACTTGAAAAAATTTTTTTAAATTTTTTAAATTGAGAATTTGTAAGTATCGGGCTATCTAAAACAAAAATATCTTCTTTGGTTAAATTATCAAAGTCTAAAATATTTCCAAGATTTCCAAATCTAGTTTTTAAACTCATTACTTTGTTTTCTCTGAGCGAGTCAATTGGTGGATTTGTTACTTGACTAAAATTTTGTCTGAAATAATGAGATACAGGCCTATAATGGCTTGAAAGAACAGCTGCTGGGGTGTCATCACCCATTGAGCCTGAAGCTTCTTTACCCTCCTCAGCCATTGGATGTAAAATCAATTCTAAGTCTTCAATACTTAAGCCAGAAAGATATTGTCTTTGCTTAAGTTCTTCCCCAGAATAATTAGCAAATTCTTTCTCAGTTGAAATTTTTTTTTCTAAATCTATGATTTGCTTATTATATTTTTTATAATCTTTAGCTAACAAATTTTTTATTTCTTTATCTTTAAAAAGTTTACCATCTTTTAAATCTATCGCTATAATTTCTCCTGGACCTAACTTTCCTTTTTCTACTATGTTGTTCTCTGGTATTTTTATCATTCCCGTTTCTGAACCTGCAAAAAATAAATCATCAGATGTAATAGCGTATCTCAATGGTCTTAAACCGTTTCTATCTGTTGATGCTAAAACCCATTTAGCATCAGTAGCACATATCGCTGCTGGTCCATCCCAAGGTTCTATTGTGCTATTTAAAAAATTAAATAAGTCTTGATGGTTTTTAGGAACCGTTTTACTCCTTTTAGACCATGCATCTGGTATCATCATTAGTTTGACCAGTGGTGCAAGTTTTCCAGAATGCGTTAAAAGTTCAAAAACATTATCTAGTGCTCCAGAATCAGATGTACTCCTAATTACTGGTTTTAAATCCTTTACATTTTTAAATAATGGGCTGGACATATCCTGTTCGTGAATTTTCATCCAATTAATATTTCCTTTTAAGGTATTAATCTCTCCATTATGTGCTAGCATTCTAAATGGTTGAGCTAAATCCCAGCTTGGAAAAGTATTTGTTGAATATCTTTGATGAAAAATTGCAAATCTTGAGGTGAGTTTTTTATCAAGTAAATCTGGATAAAATTCTGCTAACATTTCAGCTAAAAACATTCCTTTGTAAACAATAGATCTTGAGCTGAAAGAGCATATATAAAAATTTTTTAATTGATTTTCTCGTGCAAGTTTTTCAATTTTTTTTCTTGTTTCAAATAGATTTCTCTCTAGGTCATTAGTGTCTAAGTAATCATTTTTTTTGAACATGACTTGAGCTATTTCTGGTCTACTTTGCTCTGCTGTTTTGCCTAGAACATTAGAGTTAATAGGGACTTGTCTCCAACCATATATGTAGTAATTTTCTTCTAACAAAACTGATTCTATAATTTCGCGACACTTTTCTTGATCACCGTAATCAGTCCTTGGTAAAAAGACCATTCCAACACAAATCCTTTTTTTTTCATCTACTTTATGCCCCGTGGATAAAATCTTATCTTTAAAAAAATCTGGGGCGATTTCAATTTGTATACCAGCGCCATCTCCAGATTTTCCATCAGCGTCAACTGCTCCTCTATGCCAAATGGCTTTTAAAGCTTCGATTCCATAATCAACTATTTTTCTTGATTTCTTTCCATTCGTAGATGCGATTAATCCCACACCACAAGCATCATGTTCCATTGCTGTATTATAAGCCTCATTTTCTTCAAGAATTTTTTTATTTTTTTTATAAAGTTCCATTAAGCTGCCTTAATTCTTTTTTTAATTTTTGTTTGCAAATATTTTTTAATTTGAACTGCAACATCTCTTCCGTCTCTAATAGCCCAAACTACTAAGGATGCACCTCTTACTATGTCTCCCGCTGCAAAGACACCATCTAAATTTGTTTGCATTGATTTTAAATCAATTTTAATCGTTCCCCATTTAGAAATTGCTAGCTCATGTTCATTAAATAATTTTGGTAAATTTTCTGGATCAAAGCCCAAAGATTTTATAACTAGATCTGCTGGTATCTTAAATTCAGCGCCTTCTATTATTTTTGGACTTTTTCTGCCTGATGAATCTGGCTCACCAAGTTGCATCTTATTAACCTCTACTTCTTTAATGTTTTTTTCTCCAATAAATTTTTTTGGACTAGAAAGCCATATAAATTCAACGCCTTCTTCCTCTGCATTAGATACCTCTCTGGAAGAACCAGGCATATTTTCTCGATCTCTTCGGTATAAACATTTAACAGATTTTGCTTTTTGCCTTATTGAAGTTCTAACACAGTCCATAGCTGTATCACCACCACCGATAACAACCACATTTTTACCTTCAGCGTTTAAAGTGCCATTATCAAATAATTCAACTTTATCTCCTAAGCCTTTTTTATTTGAAGCTGTCAAAAAATCCATCGCAGGATATATATTACCTAAATTTTTCCCTGGAATTTCGATTTCTCTAGCTTTATAAACTCCAGTTGCTATTAGTATTGCGTCATGTTTTTCTTTTAACTCTTTTAACGTCTCATCCTTTCCAACTTCAAAATTTTGAATAAATTTAATACCACTCTCTTTCAATAAGTTTGTTCTACGTTCAACTACATGTTTTTCTAATTTAAAATTTGGTATTCCATAAATTAATAAACCTCCAGGTCTGTCATACCTATCGTAAACTGTTATTTGGTAACCTGCTTTTCTCAATTGTTCTGCGCACGCTAAACCAGCTGGTCCAGATCCAATTATCCCTACAGATTGATTTAATTCCTTTTTAACAGCAAAAGGTTTTACCCAGCCTTTCTCCCAGGCTGTATCAGTTATAAATTTTTCGATTGATCCGATGGTAACTGTTCCATGACCTGATTGCTCAATTACGCAATTACCCTCACATAATCTATCTTGCGGACATATCCTTCCACAGACTTCAGGCATATTATTAGTACTTTGTGAAACTTCATAAGCTTCTTGCAATCTTCCCTCTGCAGTAAGTTTCAACCAATCAGGAATATTGTTGCTCAAAGGACAATGTATTTGGCAAAAAGGAACTCCGCATTGTGAACATCTGCTGGATTGTTCTTTAGCTTTGCCCTCAATATATTCCTTATAAATTTCATTAAAATCCTCTTTTCTAGAAGTTTTCTCTCTTTTAGGAGGAGTTTCTTGATTTAAAGAAACAAATTTTAACATTTTTTTAGTCATATGCGGTTAACTAACAGAAAAAGAGGTTTTTTTACACAAAAAATAGGTAAGTATTAATTACCTTATTTAGCAAAAATATGCAATTTTAGCGATTAATTTATGCATAGCTGATATGCATTTGGGTTTGACATTAAATGAACACTGTTAATTGTGTTAGTGAAATAAAATGATTGAAGTATTTTTACTTTCTATAATTCAAGGAATTACCGAATTTATACCTGTCAGTTCTTCTTCTCACTTGATAATTCTATCGGAATATTTAGCCTTTGATAATCAAAGCTTAGCGATCGACGTCAGCCTTCATGTGGGATCTTTTTTTGCAGTTATCACTTATTTTGCAAAAGATATTCTTAATTTTATCAAAAACAAAGAGTTATTTTTGAAGATTTTAATATCTTCAATTCCGGTGATGATAATTGGCTATTTATTAGTCACACTAGATTTAATTAATTACTTGAGAAATATCGAAATAATTGGCTGGACGACTATTGTCTTCGGAATTGTACTTTATTTAAGTGATAGATATGACCAAGTAAAAAATATCAATGAAGATTTTAATTACAAGTCTGCAATTATCATAGGAGTTTTTCAAATATTATCTTTAGTCCCTGGGGTAAGTAGATCTGGTATAACTATCTCGCTAGCAAGAATGCTAAAATTTGATAGATTTGAATCTGCAAAAATTTCATTTTTGCTTTCTATACCAACTTTAGCAGCAGTGAGTATTTTTGGTTTTAAAAATATTGCTTTTTCCTCCAACTTTGATTTCTCAATAATTAACCTTGTTGCTGTATTGTTATCTTTTATTACCTCTTATCTAACTATAAAATATTTTCTAATTTATATTCAAAAATTTAGTCTAAAAATATTTGTTATCTACAGGATAATCTTGGGGTTGGTTTTACTTTTGTTCGCGTATTTATAGAATAATTGTAAAAAATAAAAGAATTATAAGAACGATTATAAAAAAGATAATCACTGATTTCTGCAAGGACAAATTATATAAAGATTTCATCTATAATGAATATATCTATTTTTTTCAATTTAACAAGTTGGTGCGCCTGCTAGGATTTGAACCCAGAACCTCCTGGTCCGTAGCCAAGCGCTCTATCCAGTTGAGCTACAGGCGCCTTTTTAATTTACTAAAAATAATTATATTGAAGTAACAACTATTTTTAAATAAGAATAATACCTATGTTAACTATCAACTCTAAGTTATTTAGTAAATCTAATATAATAAACTTATTACTATTAATTATACCAATTAGTTATATTGCAGGCAATCTTATTATAAATTTAAATATAATATTTCTTATTATTTTTGCATTTCTTTTTTATAAAAAAAAACTTTTTAAATTTGATTTTTATCTTGTAGATAAATTAATTATAATATTTTTTTTATATATTTTTTTACTCGGTCTTACTAACACGCTTTATTCGTATTATTTTGGAAATGATCCCGCAAACTTCTCGGTTTTAATTAAATCGACTTTATATTTAAGATTTCTCTTATTATATATAATCTTGAGATACTTTATTGAAAATAATTTGATCAATTTAAAACTTTTTTTTATTTCATGTTTTGTTTGTACATTTTTTGTTTGTTTTGATTTAATTTATCAATTTAATTTTGGAAAAGATATTTTTGGATATGTTGGTGATCCTAGAAGATTGTCTGGTCCATTTGGTGATGAACAAATTTCAGGATCTTATCTTCAAAGATTTTCAGTTTTTTCATTATTTCTAATTCCCGCAATAATGAAAAATAAAAATAAGAAACTTATTTTTCTCTCAACATTATCAACTCTAATATTGATACTCACGTCTATGATAATTGCCGGGAATAGAATGCCGGTAGCTTTATTCCTTTTAATGATGTTTTTATATTTGTTAGTCGAAAAAGATTTTAGAAAATATTTTTTACCTTTATTAGTAATTGTTTGTACAATTTTTTTTCTTTTTGTTAATTTTAATTCAAATTTTAAAAATCACTATGGGAGTTTTTATACAAAATTATTTCAATTTAAATACCTATTAAATTTTGAAGAAGTAAGAGATCAAAATATAATTCAAAATACCTATATTAAAGAATTTTATAGTGGATACAAAACTTGGTCAGCAAATAAATATTTTGGAGGAGGCGTTAAATCTTTTAAAATTAATTGTCCGAAAAATTTTAATAATTGTGCCCCTCATCCGCATAATTATTACTTGGAGATATTAGCAGATTTAGGCTTTTTTGGTTTTCTTATCTTAGCATTAGTATTTTTCGTGATAATCTTTGAATCTTTTTTCAAAAGGTTTTTCCTCCAAGAAAAATTTGCGAACGGTAATTTAATTGATCCTTTTATTTTATTGTTTATTGCTGAAATATTTCCTTTGAAGAGCTCTGGAAGCTTCTTTACCACTGGAAATGCTACTTTTATATTTTTAGTTTTGTCGCTTTCAGTTGCTTTGAGTAGGAAAAAAATTTGATTTGAAAGTTAAATTTATACATATAAATTAGTCCTTATGAAAAAAGATGAAGTAGTAATAACCTCTGCAGTAAGAACAGCTGTTGGATCATTAGGTAAATCTTTAAAAAATATAGCAGGTGAAGAACTTGGCTCTATTGTAATTTCAGAGGCTATTAAAAAGTCTAAAATTAATACAAACGAGATTGATGAAGTAATAATGGGTCAAGTTTTAACAGGAGGCGCAGGTCAAAACCCTGCTAGACAAGCTGCTGTGAGATCAGAAATTCCAATTGAAAAACCAGCATATATAGTCAATCAAGTTTGTGGGTCTGGTTTAAGATCAATTGCTTCAGGTTTTCAAAGTATTAGATCTGGTGACTCTAAAGTTGTAATAGCTGGTGGACAAGAAAACATGACCCTTGCTCCACACACAATACATTTAAGGGATGGAAAAAAATTGGGAGATGTTGCGCTCACAGATACTATGATTAAAGATGGTTTATGGGATGCTTTTAATGAATATCATATGGGCGTCACAGCAGAAAACGTTGCAACTAAGTTTCAGGTTACCAGAGACGATCAAGATAAATTTGCTTTAAGGTCTCAAGAAAAAGCCTTAGAGGCTCAAAAAAATAAAAGATTTAATGATGAGATTGTGAATATTAAGATTAAATCAAAAAAATCTGAAGTAGATTTTAATGTGGATGAACATCCTAGGGAAGGATTAGATTTAGAAACTTTATCAAGACTTAAGCCTGTATTTAAAAAAGATGGGACAGTTACTGCAGGTAATTCATCTGGTATAAATGATGGATCTGCGGCAGTTACCATTATGTCAGGTGCAGAAGCTGTAAAAAGAGAATTAGATAAATTAGTTAGTATTAAATCTTGGGCAAGTTGTGGTGTTGATCCAGCTTTAATGGGGACTGGACCTATTCCAGCTTCAAAGAAAGCATTAGACCTCGCTGGATGGTCTTTAAAAGATGTAGATTTATTTGAAATTAATGAAGCATTTGCTGCACAAAGTATAGCAGTTGTAAAAACTCTTGGTATACCAGATGATAAAGTAAACGTTAATGGAGGCGCAATTGCTTTAGGTCACCCTATAGGAGCATCAGGCACGAGGATATTAGTCACTTTAATACATGAAATGATTAAACGAGATGTTAAAAAAGGCTTGGCATCTTTATGTATTGGTGGTGGTATGGGTATCGCAATGTGTATTGAAAGATAATGGAAATTTCTAAACCATATAAGGGAAAAGGTAAGAGAAAATTAAAGAAGATGCCTTTTACTGTAAAAGGTTATTTATATTATTATTTGTTTTTTTGGATTTTAATAATTTCAATTTATTTTTCTTATAATTAGTTATCAATAAATTTTTTTGATAATGATTATCATTAAAATTAAAAATCAATATTTTTGATGATAATGATTTTCATTTCCAATCATAATTCTTGTAATTAAATTTTTTATGTCTAACCTGAAATTATGAAAACTTATAACTGTAAAAAATGTGGACTTACAATCCCAGTTTCTTGTTCTAAATGTGATAGAACTATTGACGTTCAAGTCTCTGGTGAGGGTTGCCTAGTTAAAGAAAATAAATGTTTAGATTGCGCAAGCGTTCCGATTATTAAGGATGTTTGTTTAGAGCAAAAACCTGCATAATAGAAATTATTTTTTAAATATTTTCTATTTTTGCAGTTATTCATCTATTTTTCCACCTTTAAATATTTTTAATTTAAAGTATAGATTAAAAATATGGAACTACCCGTAATAAACCACCCTGATTATGTTGCTAAAATAAATGACGATAATAAATTTCCAATTAAAAAATTTGGAGAATTAGCTAAATATTTAATTGATCTAAAAGTAGTAAAAAAATTTCATATTCCTGAAGAATGCTCTATCAGAACATTGAAAAGCTCTCATTCAATTGAGTATATTAATCATATTAAAAATAAAACTTTAGATATTAAACTACAAAAAAAAATTGGGTTTCCAATTAATAGTAGTGTTGTTAAAAGATCTTTTGTTGCAACTGGGGGGACGGTTTTAGCAAGTAAATTAGCGTTAGATACTAAACTTGCATGTAATACGGCTGGGGGAAGCCATCATGCCACTTTTAATTGCGGAGCAGGATACTGTGTTTTTAATGATGTTGCAGTAGCTGCTAATTATTTAAA
>MDSZ01051138.1_pt1 | contig 16275 bp, 13 predicted proteins | sample 811201 | NCBI WGS metagenome assembly MDSZ01 (sample SAMN05326647, study PRJNA326480) | marine metagenome | isolation source: seawater | place: Indian Ocean: North | collected 2010
CATTCTTTTGGAATATGAAATTTTTTTACTACGCCTTTTTCTAGAAGGTGTTTAGCTAGCGCACCAAATTTTTTAATAGGAAATTTGTTATCATCATTTATTTTTGCGACATAATCAGGATGATTTATTACAGGTAATTCCATAAATTTAATCTATACTGTAATAATATCTTTTTTAAAGAGGTCAAATGATAAAAAAATATAGAGGGAAATGTAGAGTTTTATTAATCAAAACCCCTAATTACAAAAACTTGAAGTATAAAAAAGCAAAAGAGCTTTATCAAAAGAACATTAAGTATTTCCATAAAAGGATCATTAAATTAGTTCCTAAGAAAACCGATAAAAATTTTTTAATTGAGCTATATGGTTTTGACGGTACGAAAAAAAAAACATTTAAAAATTTTGATAGTAAAAAAATTTTTAAGATAATTGATCAAATGCCAATGTCTAAGATTCTTAAAGATAAAAAGATTAAACCATTAAATTTATCTTTATTTTCTGATTATAATCCTAAAACAACTACCTATGGTTTAGGGTTTAAGGATAGAGCAAAAGCCTTATACACCGTTGAAGCCATAAAAAACAGAGACCTAAAATATCAAGTAAATGTTATAGCAACGATGCTAGGTAGAGCAAAAAAACACCCGTACAAAAATAAAAACATGAAAGATGCGATAAAAGTTTTTAGTTTATGGATGAAAAACTACAAAAAAAAATAAGATTATCTTTCTACACACATTGCTATACCCATTCCACCACCAATACAAAGAGTTGCTAAACCTTTTTTGACATCTCTTCTAATCATTTCATGAATAAGCGTCACAAGAATTCTAGTTCCAGATGCTCCAATAGGATGCCCTAAAGCAATAGCGCCACCATTTACATTCACTTTTTCTTCAGGAATAGATAGTGTCTTTATAACAGCTAGACTTTGTGCAGCAAATGCCTCATTAATTTCAAAAAGATCAACATCTTTTACAGCCCAACCTGCTAAATCTAAAGCCTTCTTTGAGGATGGGATAGGTCCAGTTCCCATTAATGCAGGATCAACACCACAACTTGCCCAAGATTTGATCGAAACTAACTTTTCAATACCTCTTTTATTAGCCTCTTTCTCTGACATTAAAGCTACAGCTGCAGCACCATCATTTATTCCAGACGCATTACCAGCTGTGACAGTTCCATGGCTTTTAAAAACTGGTTTAAGTCTGGTTAATGCCTCGATATTTATCCCCTCTCTTGGATGCTCGTCTTTTTTGAAGTCAATTTCTGCTTTTTTTGATTTTATCTTAAAGTTAACAATTTCGTTATTGAATCTATTTTCACTTTGTGCTTTTAAAGCTTTTTCTTGAGATTTATAGGCAAACCTATCTTGTTGTTCTCTTGTAACTTGAAATTTCTCAGCAACGTTTTCTGCAGTAATACCCATGTGATAACCATGAAAAGCATCCCATAAGCCATCTTTAATCATTGTATCAATTAACTCTGTATCACCTAATTTTTTACCATCTCTTAAATGTAACGCATGCGGAGCAAGAGACATACTTTCTCGTCCTCCAGCAATTATTATCTTACTATCACCAGAATTAATACTTTGAAAACCAGAAGATACAGATCTTAAACCTGATCCACAAACTTGATTAACAATGTATGCAGGAATTTCTTTAGGGATACCTGATTTGATCGAGGCTTGTCTTGCAGGATTTTGACCTGTTCCGCCTGTAAGCACCTGACCTAAAATAATCTCATCTATGTCATTTTTTTCAATTTTTGATTTAGATAAAACATTTTTTATTACACACGCTCCAAGCTCATCGGCTGGAGTATTCTTTAATGATTTACCTAAAGATGCAACAGCAGTTCTAGATGCAGATGTAATAAATATTTTATTTTCTTTCATAATCAATTTTAGATTTATTTAAATCAATTAACCCTACAATAAAAGGTATTATAATAAATAAATAATTTCCAGTCATTGTAGTAAAAAAACTACCTGATGTCTTTATTGGAAATATTTCAGCGACAAAGACGATTAATAAAGGCAGTAAAATACTTTTAAATTCATATTTAGCTTTGGAGAAATGAATAATTTTGAGAGCTTCAAATAAGATTAAAAAAAATAAAGCAAGAACAATTATTAAACCAATTATACCTAACGAAGCTGTTATCTCTAAATAAAAGTTATGAGGATGAGAATTACAGCTTCCAATATACTTTTTCATTATTTGTTTATCAATATTTACACAATTAAAATAAAATGATTTTATACCTCCGCCAGTAACCTTATTTCGCTGCCAAGTTAATACTCCAGACTCAAATTCTTTTATGTAAGCATTTTTTACATATCCCACACTAGCCGTAGTACTAACTCTTTTTTTGAAATAATCTAAAAATTCTGAAGTTCTATTTTTGAATGAATGAAAATGATTTAAGTATTCATTGTTTGTTTTGAGTAAAAAAGAAAAACTTAGAGAAAAAAATATAAAAAGTGATATTATTAATAATCTTAGTTTTTTTTCATATATAAAAATTAATATTAAAATTAGTATAGACATAATTAATGGAACTCTATTCCCAGAAAATAAAATACCTAAAAGAAAAGTGTTTATAATTAAAAAAAAAGTAAACTGATTAATAAATTTATTTTTTATCTTAGAAAATAACAAAAAAGCATAAGGTAAAAATATAAAAAATCTTTGAATGTATCCTCCTGCAATGTATTCATCTCCAAAAAGACCAGCTAATCTTCTACCATCTCCCACCATTCCAAATAAATTTCTACCAAAAATGTATTGAATTATTAAATCAAAACTTACAAATAAAGCACTTAAACCGAAAGAAAAAAAAAGTAACCTTAAATCTATTAACTGACTTGTTACTAAAAATCTTATTACAAAGTATAAAAATAAATATCTTAAAAATAATATTGATTTAAATAAAACAACATTTTGATCTGGAGCTTCGGGAAAGTTAAAATTAAAAAAATTATTGTAGATACCGTTTAAGATAATGTAACAAAACAAAAGCAATAATATTTTATCTATTAAATTATATTTTATTTTAAAAACATCTAATCGGTAAAATAAAAAAGTAATTATAATCAATATTAATAAGTTAACATTAAACAATAAATTGCCAGTTACATATGTAATTGGTATAAATATAATGAAAAGATTAAGTAAACTTTTTTTTGAATAAATACTTTGTAAGGACATTATTTAATATAAAATTTATTAAATTAATGTTCAATGATAAACATGTTTTAGTATACCGAGTCTTATTTTTTGCGCCTGTAGCTCAACTGGATAGAGCGCTTGGCTACGGACCAGGAGGTTCTGGGTTCAAATCCTAGCAGGCGCACCAGAATTATATTGAAATCAATTGAAGAAAATATTAAAAATTTATATGAACTTTTTAAATAAGATATCCTTACAAAAATCAGTAATATTTTTTTTTTGTGATAGTTCTTATAATTTTAATTTTTTTTACTTTTATATTATGAGTAGGCTAAAATTAAAATTATTCCACCTAATATGACTCTATAAACTACGAAAATATGAAGACTAAAATTTTTTAAGTAAAATAGAAAATATTTTATGGTGAAATACGAAAAAACAAACGAAAAAAATACTGACACAATATTTAATATAGAAAATTGTAAATTTGGACTATAAAAAATATTATTTAAACCATAGAGTGATACTGCAGCCAATGTTGGAATTGATAACAGAAAGGAAATTTTTGCAGCATCGAACCTTTTAAAATTAAGCAACCTTGCCGCTGTAATGGTTATTCCAGATCTGCTTACTCCAGGCACTAAAGAGATCATTTGAAAAAAGCCAATAATTAAAGCTGTTTTGATATTGAAATCATTCTTGATATTTTTATTCATAGTGAACTTATCACTGAAATAAAGTAAAATACCAAAAAATAATGTCATCCAACCAATAATTCTTATGTCTCTAAGCTGATCTATTAAAGAAGTTTGTATCAAAATCCCCCCCAATGTCATTATTGGAATCGATGATATTATAATTTTTATAAAAAGATCTTTATTTTCTATAAAATTCAAAAAATCTTTATAAAAATAAGTTAACACAGCTAAAAATGATCCTATATGTAAACTTACGTCAATTGAAAGACTTTGATTATCAAATAATAGATATTCTGAAATTATTATTAAGTGAGAAGAGGAGCTTACGGGAATAAATTCTGTAATTCCTTGCACTAAAGATAGAATCAAAATTTCAATCATTTGATGAAAATAAAGATGAAGGATGTTTTTTTAATGTCATTTCAAAATGCATAACAGGTATGCAAAAAATAACATTAAAAAATAAAAGAAAATTTAATATAGGTAATTAATACTGACCATTTATTACTATTAATTATTATTTTTTTAACTAATTTGACAGTCGTATGAAAAAAAAAATGCTCCAATTTGTGGATTTAAAACAGGAGACACCTGTTAAAAGAAGCACTGTTAAAAGAAAAGATGACTTCAAAGAAATCTATAATGAATACATAACAGACAAAGCTAAAGAACAGTCAAGTAGATGCTCTCAATGTGGAGTTCCTTTTTGCCAAATCCATTGCCCATTAAGTAATAACATTCCGGATTGGTTAAAACTTACTGCGGAAGGAAGATTAAAAGAAGCTTATGAAATCTCGCAAAGCACAAATAATATGCCTGAGGTTTGTGGAAGAATATGCCCGCAAGATAGACTATGTGAAGGTAATTGCGTAATAGAGCAATCCGGTCATGGCACTGTCACTATTGGATCAATTGAAAAATATATAAATGACACCGCATGGGATAAAGGTTGGGTTAAGCCAATTAAAGTAAAAAAAGAATTGAAACAATCTATTGGTATTATTGGGGCAGGTCCTGCTGGTTTAGCTTGTGCCGAAGAGCTGAGAAAATCAGGTTATCATGTAACTATTTATGATAGGTATGACAGACCTGGTGGACTTTTAATATACGGTATTCCGAACTTTAAACTAGAAAAGTTTGTTGTGGAGAGAAGGACTAAACTTCTAAAAGAAAGTGGTATTGAATTTGTTCAAAATTTTGAGGTAGGAAAAAATAAAACTTTATATGAACTTAGAGAAAAACATGATGCAATTTTAATAGCCACAGGAGTTTATAAAGCTCGAGAAATAGAAATTCCTGGTCATGATTTGAAAAATATTTTTCCTGCAATGGAATTTTTGACAGCATCTAATAAAAAAGGATTAGGTGACAAAGTTAAATTATTTGATGATGGCACGTTGAATGCTGAAGGAAAAAATGTGGTAGTAATAGGTGGTGGAGATACAGCTATGGATTGCGTAAGAACCTCTGTAAGACAAAAAGCAAAGTCAGTAAGATGTTTATACCGAAGAGATAAAGAAAACATGCCTGGTTCAGCAAGAGAAGTTGGTAATGCAATTGAAGAAGGAGTTCAATTTGAATGGTTAACTAGCCCAAAAAGTTTTATTGGTTCAACATGCGTCGAAGCAATCGAAGTAAATAAAATGACACTTGGAGATCCCGACTCCTCTGGTAGAAGACGACCACAAATTAAATTTGGTTCAGAGTATAATATAAAAGCAGATCTAGTAATTAAATCTTTAGGATTTGATCCTGAAAATTTACCAAAATTGTTTGGTGCTGAAGAATTAGTTGTTTCTCAATGGGGAACAATAAAGATTGATTTACACACAATGCAAACAAATTTAGACGGGATATTTGCTGCAGGAGATATAGTAAGAGGTGCCTCATTAGTTGTGTGGGCAATTAAAGATGGGAGAGACGCTTCAGTTCAAATTGAAAAATACTTACAATCTAAAATAAACAAAAAAAAATCAGAATTTGCTGCTTAATGGAAATTTATAAAAAAAATAGATTATTATTGGAGGGCACACATAATTATCACTCTGAAATGGAACATGATGCGTGTGGAGTTGGATTAATAGCTTCCACAAACGGGAAAAAATCTAGAAAAGTAGTTGAATACGGCATTGAAGCGCTAAAAGCTATTTGGCATAGGGGTGCAGTCGACGCGGATGGAAAATCCGGTGATGGTGCGGGAATACAAATTGAAATTGCACCTGATTTTTTTAAAGAAAAAATTCTTTCTACAGGTCATTCACCAGATGATGAGAAAAGGATTTGTGTCGGAATGGTTTTTTTGCCACGAACAGATTATTCAGAACAAGAAAAATGCAGGGAAATAATCGAGTCAGCTTTACTCAAGGGAAATTACTATATTTATGGTTGGAGACAAGTTCCTATTAATCCAAGTGTTTTAGGCAAGACAGCAGACCAGAGTAGACCAGAAATTGCTCAGGTAATGTTTAAGAAAAATGAAAATTTGAACACTAATGATCTTGAGAGAGATCTTTTTGAAACCAGAAAAAAAATTGAAAAAATAGCAAGAGATAGTCAACTTAAAGATTTTTATATTTGCTCATTTAGCTCAAGGTCAATCGTTTATAAAGGAATGTTCTTGGCAGAGATGTTGTCTGAGTTTTATCCTGATCTCAATGATGAAAAACTTAGCTCAAGGTTTGCAGTTTTTCATCAAAGATATTCAACAAATACTTTTCCAAGTTGGGATTTAGCCCAACCTTTTAGAACGCTCGCCCATAATGGTGAGATAAATACTTTAAAAGGAAATATTAATTGGATGAAAATTCATGAGCAAGATATGTCAAGTTCATTATTTAAAAATTTAAACGATTTAAAACCAGTGATAAGAAGTACGTCCGACTCAGGCGCACTCGATAATGTTTTTGAATTGTTGGTTCATTCAGGAAAATTAGCTCCTTTAATAAAACTAATGATGATTCCTGATGCGTGGTCTAAAAGAAGTAAAACAGTTCCAAAAAATCATCAGGATTTATTTAATTTTTTAAATAGCACTATAGAACCTTGGGATGGTCCAGCAGCAATATGCGCTACAGATGCAAAATGGGTTTTAGCATCCTCAGATAGAAATGGATTAAGACCTCTTCGATATACTTTAACCTCAGATGATTTGTTTTTTGCAGGCTCAGAAACTGGAATGATAAAGATCCCTGAAAAAAATATTATTGAAAAAGGAAAACTCGGACCTGGTCAAATAATTGCTATTGATTTAAAAAAAGGAAAGTTATTTAAAGACAAAGCTATAAAAGATTTATTAGCTAAAGATTACAAAAAATACAGTAAACAGATTATTGATTTAGAAAAAAAAATATCAAATGAAGATGAAAAATTTATTTTTAACGGTGAGGATTTAAGAAAGAGACAATATCTATCAGGGCTAAGCGTTGAAGATTTAGAATTGATTTTGCATCCAATGGCAGAAGAAGGTAAAGAGGCATCTGGTTCAATGGGTGATGACACTCCAGTTGCTGTACTATCAAGTCATTTTAGACCCGTTTCTCACTATTTTAGACAAAATTTTAGTCAAGTTACCAATCCACCAATTGACTCACTAAGAGAAAACAAAGTAATGAGCTTAAAAACAAGATTTGGAAATCTTGGAAACATCTTAGATTTTGATAATCTAACTGAAGAAAATATATATGTCTTAGACAGCCCAATTCTTACTAATTCGCAATTTAAAAAATTTAAGAAATTTTTCTCCAAAAAAACTAAAATTATTGACTGCACTTTTGATATATCTTCTTCATTGAAAGATAGAATTGAAATGATAAGAGAAGAGGCAGAAACTTCTGTAAGAGAAGGAAGTACTTGCTTAGTTTTATCAGATAAAAATATTACTCAGCATAAAGCAAGTATACCAAGTATACTTGTGGTAGGTGCAGTTCATTCTCATTTAGTAAAACTTGGATTAAGAGGATATTGTTCCCTAAATGTAGAATGCTCTGATGCGTTAGATACACATTCTTTTGCGGTTTTAATAGGAGTTGGCGCAACGACGGTCAATCCTTACTTAGCTATTGATAGTATTTATCAAAGGTTTGAGAAAAAACTTTTTGGTAAAACAGATTTTAAAAGTTGTGTATCTAAATTTAAAAAGTCTATTGATGCAGGTTTATTAAAGATTATGTCTAAAATGGGAATTTCAGTAATAAGTTCTTATAGAGGAGGATGTAATTTTGAGGCAGTGGGACTTAGTAGGGCTATAGTATCAGATTATTTTCCAGGAATGTCCTCAAGAATTTCTGGAATCGGAGTAATCGGTATTGAAAAAAAAATTAAAGAGCTTCATACAAAATTCAATGCAAAAAATGTGTTTACTCTGCCAATCGGGGGCCTTTACAGATATAGAAAAAGTGGTGAAGATCACCAATATCAGGGTAGATTAATACATTTGCTTCAAAGTGCAGTAGGAACAGGATCTTATGAGCAATATAAAAAGTATTCTGAAGGTATACATAATCTTCCACCAATAAACCTCAGAGATTTATTAGAGTTCAAAAATCCAAAAGAATCAATAGGCATTGATGAAGTCGAACCAATAGAAGAAATTTTAAAACGATTTGGAAGCGGAAGTATGTCTCATGGAGCCTTATCGGCTGAAGCACATGAAACATTAGCTACTGGCATGAATAGAATTAAGGGCGCTTCATGTAGTGGTGAAGGAGGAGAAGATGCAAAAAGGTTTAAAGTGCTTCCGAATGGTGACAGTGCAAATTCAAGAGTAAAGCAGATCGCTTCTGCTAGGTTTGGTGTTACTGTAGATTATTTAAATAATGCAAATGAAATAGAAATTAAAATTGCTCAAGGTGCAAAACCAGGTGAGGGAGGGCAACTTCCAGGTTTTAAAGTGACTAAAGAAATAGCTAGATTAAGACATTCAACTCCTGGAGTAACTTTAATTTCTCCTCCACCTCATCACGACATTTATTCGATCGAAGATTTAGCTCAACTGATTTATGATCTTAAACAAATAAACCCTAAAGCAAGAGTAGGCGTTAAACTTGTTGCTTCAACCGGTATAGGAACAATTGCAGCTGGTGTAGCAAAAGCTAAAGCAGATATTATTTTAATATCTGGACACTCCGGCGGAACCGGAGCTAGTCCACAAACAAGTATAAAGTATGCTGGTATTCCATGGGAAATGGGTTTAACAGAGGCTAATCAGATTCTTACTCTAAATAACTTACGACATAATGTTACACTCAGAACTGACGGTGGCTTAAAAACTGGTAGAGATGTGGTTATCGCAGCTATGATGGGTGCAGAAGAATACGGTATGGGTACATCATCTTTAGTTGCCATGGGGTGTATTATGGTCAGACAATGCCATTCAAATACGTGTCCTGTAGGTGTTTGCAGTCAAGATCCCTCATTAAGGGAAAAATTTACTGGCACACCGGAAAAAGTTGAAAATTTGTTCAAATTTGTTGCAACTGAAGTTAGAGAAATTTTATCTTCACTAGGATTTAAATCTATTAATGAAATTATTGGTCGCACTGATTTACTAACTCAAGTAAATAAGGGAGCTTCAAATTTAGATGATTTAGATCTTAATCCCTTATTAGTTCAAGCAGACCCAGGTGACAACCTAAGATATTGCAAAGATAATCATATTAACAAAGTTCCCGAAACTTTAGATGAAAAAATATGGTTTGATATCAAAGATAAGATTAATATTTCAGATAAAAATAACTTTGAATACGAAATAGAAAACACATCCAGATCTGTAGGTACTAGACTTTCTCATCACGTTTACAAAAAATTTGGTAATGAGAAACTAAATGATGAGACAATAAATATTAAGCTAATCGGTTCAGCTGGCCAATCTTTAGGAGCGTTTCTGACGAAGGGTATAAGCCTCACAGTTGAGGGTGATTGTAATGATTATGTAGGAAAAGGATTGTCTGGAGGAAAAATAATTGTCAAACCCTCAAGTAAAAGTAACTTAATTGCAGATCAAAACACAATTATCGGTAATACAGTTTTATACGGAGCTACTTCTGGAAAACTATATGCTTCTGGGCAGGCTGGGGAGAGGTTTGCAGTAAGAAACTCAGGAAGTTTCGCAATTGTGGAAGGTTGTGGTGCTCATGGATGTGAATATATGACCGGGGGAACTACAATAATTTTGGGAGCAGTCGGAGATAATTTTGGAGCAGGCATGACTGGTGGAATGGCATTTATTTATGATGAAAAAAATGAATTTGAAAATTTTGCTAATCCAGCCTCAATAATTTGGCAATCAGTAGAAACAGATTATTGGAGAAAGTTCTTAAAAGAAAGCATAGAAGATTTTAAGTTTAAAACTTCTTCTAAAAAGGCAAAAAGAATACTTGAGAATTTTCAAAATGAACTTAAAAATTTTAAACAAGTGTGTCCTATAGAAATGCTTGATAAATTAGACAATCCTATTAGTTTAAATTCTCATACTAAGAAAGCAGGATAATGAGCAGGTTAAAATTCTTTTGCTTTGGTTTTGGCCAAGTAGCAAAGAGTTTTATAAATAAATTAATTAATGAAAAAAAAGATTTCGATTTAAGTATTACCTCTAGAAAAGAAACTCATCAGATAGAGTTGAATAATATAAAAATTAATTCATATCAATTTACAAATGATAAGCTTGATAGCTCTTTATCAAAAAAACTAGAAGAAGCTAATTACATTTTAATTTCTATTCCTCCCATTGAAGGCAAAGATATTGTAGCTAATTATCTTAACACGAATCAAAAAAAGATAATAAATTGTAAATGGATAACTTATTTATCTGCAACTAGCGTTTATGGGGATCATAAAGGTGGTTGGGTAAATGAGAATAGTGAAACTAAACCTACAACAACTAATGGCATAATTAGACTAGAAGCAGAAAAAACTTGGAAAAGTTTATCAAATAAAAACAATTATCCACTTCAAATTTTTAGATTAGCAGGCATATATTCTAATCAGTCTAATATTTTAAAAAGATTACAAAACGGTAAAGTGCAAATAGTTGATAAAAAAGATCATTTTTTTTCTAGAATTCATATTGATGATATATCTAATATTTTATTTAAGTCTCTTAATTGTTTTAAAAATAAAGAAATTTATAATATTTGCGATGATAAACCTGCATCGCAAAGCGAGGTAGCAGCCTATGGTGCAAAACTTTTGAAATTAAATAAACCAAATCCAGTAAAGCTTGAGGAAATTGAAAGTGAAATGTTGCGAAACTTTTACAAAGACTCTAAAAAAGTAGATAACAAAAAAATGAAATCTTTCTTCAAATATAATTTAAGATACCCTACATATAAGGAAGGTTTAAATTATATTTTTTATAATAGAATTTAATTCATTCACAATTATTTTGAGTGGTCTTTGATTAGATAGACTATGGTCACCATTTTTAATAATCACAGTTTTTTTTTTAGCTTTACTAAAAATTTTTAAGACTAATTTAGAGAAATTTACTGGGACGACCTCATCTTTTTGACCATGAATCATTATTACATTTATTTTAGAATCTATTTTTTTATGTAAAATTTTATTTTTTTTTCCATCTTTAACGAGTTGTAAAGTAATTGGATATTCATAACTTCCATTTTTGATTAAAATTTTTCCCGTCTTAAGCAATTCTCTTTTTGTTTTTTTTGAAAACTTATTCCACATCAGTCTTGTTAAAAATTCTGGAGCAGCACCTATTCCAATAAATCCTTTAATTTGAGATTTAAAATAATTAAATTGATTTAAGGCAATCCATGCTCCCATGCTTGAGCCTATTAAAATAAAGTTGTTTTTTTTTACGATTTTTTTTATAGTTTTTTTGGCATCATTAGACCAGACACTTATATTTCCTTTTGTAAAAATTCCTGAAGATTTCCCATGCCCAGAATATTCAAGACTTAAAAAACCCAATTTTTTCTTTTTTGCAAATCTAAAAATAGTTTGAGGTTTTTTACCTTCAATATCAGACATAAAACCTGGGAGAAAAATTATATATAGTTTTTCTTTAAAATAATTGTCAATATATCTAAGCTTTTTAGTATTGGATAATCTAAGATACTTAAATTTTTTCATATTAGAGCAGCTTAATTTGTTATTATATATAAATACAATGAATTCTAAAATAAATGTCTTACAAGTAATTCCTAAACTTGGATACGGCGGTGCCGAAACCGGCTGCTATGATATAGCCCATTATTTAACAGAAAAGGATTGTGGTTCTTTTATAGCTACTTCAGGAGGGGAATTATTAAAATTTGTTAAAAAAAATAAAGTAAGAGTCTTTAAGTTACCAGTTCATTCAAAAAACCCATTTTTAATTTTTTTCAACATTTTGATCTTATCTTTTTTGATAATTATAAAAAAAATTAATATTGTCCATGCTAGGAGCAGAGCGCCAGCATGGTCGTGCTATTTTGCTTGTCTTATAACTAATAGAGTTTTCGTTACTACTTTTCATGGAACATATAATTTTAAAAATAGATTTAAAAAATTTTATAATAGCGTGATGTTAAGATCTAAACTAATTATTGCAGGATCAAACTTTATTTTTGATCATATAAATGAAAATTATAAAGAATATTTAAGCAAGAAAAAAAAACTAAGAGTTATATTCAGAGGAATTAACCTTGATTATTTTAATCAAAAAAACATTTCAGTGCTTAAACAAGAAAAGCTTAAAGAGGAATGGAATTTGGACTCAAATAAATTCACTATACTTATGCCAGGAAGGCTAACTTATTGGAAAGGTCAAGAAAAATTTATTGAAGCGTTGAATATTCTTATTGAAGATTACAATACTACAAACTTTCAAGCTATTTTATTGGGATCAGATCAAGGAAGAAAAGTTTATAGAAAGAAGTTAACAAGTCTAATTGAGAGATATAGTTTAACTAAAAAAATTAAATTTATAGAGCATTGTAAAGAAATGCCAATCGCTTACTCTTTAGCAGATGTTGTAGTTTCTGCCTCGATCGAACCAGAAGCTTTTGGTAGAGTTGCTGTAGAGTCACAGTCGATGGGTAAACCTATTGTTGCAAGCAATATAGGAGGATCAAAAGAAACGGTTTTAAATAAAAAATCTGGTTTTTTATACAAACATGATGATCCAAGAGAACTTGCTAAAATTTTAAATACTGTTATTCAATTAAATCAAGAGGAGTTGAAATTAATAGGAAACGAAGGTAGAAAAAACGTAGTGAAAAAATTTGACGTTGAAGCAATGTGTGACTCAAATTTAAGAGAGTATAAAAAACTATTAAAAAATTAATGCCCCAAATTCAATTATTAGATGGAAAAAAAATTAATTTTAACAAATCAATTTCAGGAATTGAACTTACGAAAAAAATTAGTAATTCACTTGAAAAATCTGCTCTGATAATGGAAGTGGATGGTGAATTGAAAGATTTAAGCCATGAAATAAGAAAAGACTCAAAAGTAAGAATAATTACTTCAAAAGATAAAGAGGGTTTAGAAGTATTAAGACATGATGCTGCTCATATCATGGCAATGGCAGTTCAAGAATTATATCCTGGCACACAAGTTACAATAGGTCCAGTGATTGAAAATGGTTTTTATTATGATTTTGCTCGTAAATTGCCATTCACGAGCGATGATTTAAAAAGAATTGAAAAAAAAATGGCAGAGATAATTGATAGAGATGTAAAAACCAAAAGAGAAGTTTGGGAAAGAAGCAAAGCAATTTCACATTTTAAAAAGATTGGAGAAAAGTATAAGGCAGAAATAATTGAAAGCATCCCGAAGAATGAAGAATTATCTATTTACCATCATGGCGATACTTGGCATGATCTTTGTAGAGGTCCCCACTTAGCCTCGTCAGGAAAAATAGGTAAAGCTTTCAAATTGACAAAAGTATCTGGAGCTTATTGGAGAGGAGATTCTAATAATGAAATGCTTCAAAGAATTTATGGCACTTGCTGGAGTTCAAAAAAAGAATTAGATGAATATCTTCACAGGTTAGAAGAAGCCGAAAAAAGAGATCACCGAAAGTTAGGAAAGGAGATGGACTTATTCCACTTTAGAGAAGAAAGTCCTGGATCTGTTTTCTGGCATGAAAAGGGCTGGTTATTATTTCAGAGATTAGTTGATTATATGAGAATGAAACAGAGATTAGCTGGATATAAAGAAATTAACACTCCTGAACTTCTAGATAAATCTCTGTGGGAAAAATCTGGACATTGGGAAAAATTTGGTGAACACATGTTTACTTCAGAAACTCCTGATGAAAAAACATTTGCTGTCAAGCCAATGAACTGTCCAGGATGTGTTCAAATTTTTAATCAAGGTTTAAAAAGCTATAGAGATCTACCTCTTAAACTTTCTGAATTTGGTAAAGTTCATAGATACGAACCATCAGGCGCACTGCATGGGTTGCTTAGAGTAAGAGCATTTACGCAAGATGATGCCCACATTTTTTGTACTGAGGACCAGATTACAGAAGAGTCATTAGCTGTAACAAAATTAATATTAGAAATTTATAAAGATCTTGGATTTAAAGATGTAGTTTTAAAATATTCTGATAGACCAGAAAAAAGAGTTGGAGATGATAGAATTTGGGACAAGTCAGAAGCAGCACTTTTAACTGCGATAAAAAAATCTAAGCTTCAATACACTATCAATAAAGGCGAAGGAGCTTTTTATGGTCCTAAGATTGAATTTGTTTTGAGAGATGCAATTGGTAGAGATTGGCAGTGTGGAACTTTACAAGTAGACTTTAATTTACCCAACAGGCTTGGAGCTTCTTACGTAGCCAAAGACGGATCAAAAAAAGTTCCAGTAATGCTTCATAGGGCTCTGTTTGGCTCATTAGAAAGATTTATTGGAATTTTAATAGAAAACTACGCCGGCAAATTACCTTTTTGGTTATCTCCAGCACAAGCAGTAGTATGTCCAATAGCTGAAGAAAATAAAAATTATGTTAAAAAGTTATTTGAAGATTTATTTAAAGAAGGTATAAAATGCGAAATGGATTTAAGAAATGAAAAAATTAATTACAAAGTAAGAGAGCACTCTCTTGCAAAAATTCCTTTCATTATAGTTTGCGGCAAGAAAGAAGTTGCTGAAAACACGGTAACAATTCGAAAATTAGGATCTGATAAACAAGAAGTAACAAAAAGAGACAAATTTATTAAAAAAATGATAGATCTAAATAAAATGCCCTTAAATTAAGTGTCAAATTCTAAAACAAATTATTTTCAAAGAAGAACAAAGCCTCAAGGACCAAGAGCTAACGAACGTATTAGAGCACTTGATGTCCAAGTAATAGGAAGCGATGGAGTAAATCTTGGAATTTTACCAATAAAAGAAGCTATCAAACTAGCCAAACAAGAAGAATTAGATTTAATCGAAATTTCTCCTAATGCAAATCCACCGGTTTGCAAAATAATGGACATGGGAAAGCATAAATATGATTTACAAAAAAAAGCAAATCAAGCAAAAAAAAAACAGAAAATTGTATCTTTAAAAGAGATCAAACTTAGACCTGGTACGGAAACCCATGATTATAACTTTAAAATTAAAAATGCAAAAAAGTTTATTAGTAAAGGAGATAAAGTTAAATTCACTGTAAAATTCAAAGGTCGTGAAATGCAACATACAGATCTTGGAAAAAATTTAATGAATAAAATTATCGAAGAAACAAAAGATATTGCAAAAGTTGAGAGCCAACCCAAATTTGAGGGCAAGCAAATGGTTATGATCATACAACCTATTTAAATCAATGATATTAGCGACTTGCTAAGATAGAATATTGTCTATATAAGACCGGTGTATTTATGCCTAAACTTAAAACAAAAAGCTCAGCGAAAAAAAGATTTAGATTTACAGCTTCAGGAAAAATAAAGAGCCCTCAAGCTGGAAAAAGACATGGTATGATCAAGAGATCTAATTCGCAAATCAGAAAACAAAGGGGCACTACGATTATGACGAAACAAGATTCAAAAATCGTAAAATCGTATATGCCATATAATTTAAGAGGATAGTATGGCTAGAACTAAACGAGGTGTAGTAAGTAGAGCAAAACACAAAAAAGTTTTTAAATCTGTAAAAGGTCAATACGGCAGAAGAAAAAATACTATCAGGATAGCACGTCAAGCTATGGAAAAAGCGATGCAGTATGCTTACCGTGATAGAAAAGCTAAAAAAAGAGAGTTTAGATCATTATGGATTCAAAGAATCAATGCAGGAGTAAGAGCTGAAGGATTAACATACTCAAAATTCATCAATGGTTTGGCTAAGTCGAAAATTAAACTAGATAGAAAAGTTTTGGCTGAATTAGCTTATAACAATCCAGAAGTCTTTAAATCAGTAGTAAAAAAGGTTCAATCCTCCCTTAATTAAAAGGGTCTTTGATTTAACTTCAACTTA